>Ga0256406_1002804_pt1 | contig 23440 bp, 16 predicted proteins | sample RumenRJG_03DNA_FD_185986 | JGI IMG/M metagenome (GOLD analysis project Ga0256406, IMG submission 185986) | Bovine rumen microbial communities from Lethbridge, Alberta, Canada - RJG_03 | ecosystem: Host-associated > Mammals > Digestive system > Stomach > Rumen | place: Canada: Alberta | collected... | reverse complement strand
AAGGCTTTTGTCTTATTATGTAAATATTAATTACCAATAAGCACGATTGATGTAAATCAAATAAATAAGGTTACAAATTGATAGATGATTAAGGCTCAAACCGCCTGTTTGAAGCGATTTGAGCCTTCCTGTTTCTTATAAGGTCATAACCTATAACCAATGTTTGCCTCTCGCATGACTTGGCAGAAGCGGGCCTGCCACTCATCGCTGTTGTGTCCGATTTCTCCCATATACATCGGCAGACCAGTTTTCTTAATGAAGGCTATATTGTTCTGCATGATGTACATGTCCTTAAACGCTTGTCAGAATGTGCGTGTGTCGTCGGGAACAATGAGTTCACACAGCATCGCGTTGAACATCCATTCACTGTTGGTGCGCTGAAAGTTGAACCTGTAACCTTCCGGACAGAGCCAGTTTCCAAGGTTCGAGCCTACGTTGAAGAGTTTGCCTCCATCGGGTTTGATGAGATCCTGGCCTTTTACCGTGACAGACGGCGATTGGCTTTTTGCTGAAGCAGCACAGCAGTCAGTCCCCGCCAGCCACAGGGCAAGGCACAAGATAGTAAGACGGAACGTTTGCATAGAGTATTATATTAATAAAATATGTATTCTCTGTTTGGGACCGTTACTCAGTGTTTGCGGATTGTGAGCGTAATGTTAAGGTTATGTATGTCCAACATGGTTTGAAAACCCACAAGAATATTCCAAAATACGACAATTCCGACACCTTTTGCGTTTTTTTCAACCTTTTGCGAAGAATTTAATGGTAAGTTTACGGTCGGAAACTTAATCATTAGATTTGTATGATATGAAGATATTCAGAAGTATGGCTATAATGTTCTTTGCATTAGCCACAATGACATCGTGTGCAACCAATACCGAAGAGCTGAAAGATCTCCGGCCTGTTACAGAAAATCCCACTACTGATGAGCGGACGGACGAGCCTGGGTCTTCCGGCAAAATCGTGGTGGGCTACGTCACGTCGTGGTCGGGCAATGAAGTCAAGCCTGAGTATGTCACACACATTAATTATGCTTTTGGCAGTGTGGAAAACGATTTCAAAAGCATCAATATCAGCAATGAGGCGCGGCTGAAAACGATTGTTGCTTTGAAAAGGGTCTCCCCTGCGCTGAAAGTGCTTCTCTCAATAGGAGGCTGGGGCAGTGGCAACTTCAGCGAGATGGCTGGCACCGCTGCCACGCGCGAGGCCTTTGCCGCCAACTGCCGTCGTATGGTTGACACCTATGGGCTTGACGGTATCGACATCGACTGGGAATATCCCACAAGCAGTGCGGCTCAGATCTCCTCGTCACCGGAGGATACCAGGAACTACACGCTGATGATGCGCGACATCCGGCAGGCTGTCGGCAAGGACAAGCTGCTTACGCTTGCCGCCTCATGCGATGCCGGATACATAGATTATAAAGCTGTCTTGCCTTATATCGATTTCATTAATATCATGGATTACGACATGGGCAATCCTCCCTCACATAATGCGCCACTCTACGCATCGTCCAAACATCCCGGATGGTACGATTGTGACAAATCGGTCAAGGCTTTTCTCTCCAAGGGCGTGCCGGCGACAAAGCTTGTGCTCGGCATGCCGTTTTACGGGCACGGCAAGGGGAGCTATGGCAACTTTGTTGATTTCAAGGATATAAAGGTGGCGGATGGCTGCACCGAATGCTGGGACGATGAGGCCAAGGTTCCTTTTATAACAGATAAGGACGGCAATTTTGTTCTCAGTTCTGATAACGCGCGTTCCATTGGATTGAAATGCGATTACATCCTTTCGCAGGATCTGCTCGGTGGCATGTTCTGGGACGATGCCGGCGACAACAGCAGCCTTACTCTGCACAAGGTTATTGCCGGGAAGCTGCTCAAGAAAGGCCATTAGGATTATACGTCGGCTGATTGTCCGATTCTCACAGCCGCCGTCTGGAGTTTAATTTCTGACAATGGTTGTCAAATTTCAAACCTTTCAGCCATTGGTGTGGAAAATTAGCTGAAATTAAACATTAAATGCTGTTTTTTGCACTTTGAGATGGAGAAAGGTTAATAGTTTTGCACCTGTAAAACTTATATACAACTTGTTAATGCTAATGTTTTTATTTGTTTAAGCTAATGGGAAAGTCATGCAGATTACATCTCCTTTTGTTGGCTTTGTTGCTGTCAGGAGTGACCTTTGCGCAGAATCTGTTGAAGGTGCAGGGTCTTGTTACTGATGAGCAGAATGAGCCGCTTATAGGTGTTACCGTACAAATTCAAAACAAGTCGAAAGGTACAGTGACCGATGCGGACGGCAATTATGTCCTGCCCGGAGTGCCCAAGGGTTCAACCTTGGTGTTTACGTATGTGGGCTATAAGCCCCAGCAAGTTAAGGTAATGTCATCCACACATAATATTATTATGTTGGCCGACAACAAGCAGCTTGACGAGCTGGTGGTCATCGGCTACGGCCAGCAACGCAAAGTGACCCTGACCGGCTCTGTGTCGAACGTTGACGGCAAGGAGCTTCTCAAGTCGCCGGCGGCCTCTCTTGGCAATGCGCTTTCGGGCAAGTTGCCAGGCATGCAGTCGGTGCAGTATTCCGGTGTACCCGGCGGTGACGACCCTGTCATCCGCATCCGCGGTGTGGGAACGTTCAACAGTGCCGAGCCTTTAGTACTTGTCGATGGTGTGGAGCGTGGATTCTCTCAAATTGACCCTAACGAAGTGCAGGACATCTCGATTCTAAAGGATGCCTCGGCCACGGCAGTCTTCGGCGTGCGCGGTGCCAACGGCGTAATCCTCGTCACCACTCGTCACGGACAGGTGGGCAAGCCGAGAATCACGCTTACGGCATCGGCTGGCTTACAGCAGATTTCAAAATTCCTCGAACCAGCCAGTTCGTACGAGTATGCTACGGCCTACAACCACGCACAGACCGTGGAGGGCGTGGCTGAAGACGGACTGAAATTCTCGCAGGAAGCCATCAGGCACTGGAAAGACATGGATATGCCTACCGTATATCCGAGTACGAACTGGTTTAAATACCTGATGAACGACCACGCATGGCAAGAGCAATATAACGTAAATGTTACAGGCGGAACCGAGCGTGTCCGGTATTTCGTTTCTGTGGGAATGCTCGACCAAAACGGTCTGTTCAAGACTTTCAATCAGGGCAAGGATGCCAACTTTAAGTACCGTCGTTATAACTTCCGCACCAATCTTGATATCGACTTCAGCAGATGGAACACACTATCCATAGGCATCGGAGGCCGTATCGGGCGCCGCAACTCGATCGGCAATGGTGAGTACAACGGCCAGTCAGGTCTGTTCGGTGTTGAGGGACTGCTCAACAACGGAACGCCCATGTCAGGCTACGGCCTTGACAGCCAAGGCCGCCGCATCGTATCCGACCCCGATTTAGTAGGTGCCGTCGGATCCGACGGTTTGGGGCTCATCTATCAGCATGGCTACACCATACAGCGCGAGAATGTGGTAAATCTCGACCTGCAGTACAAGCTCAAGCTCGACTTCATCACCAAGGGACTCGACTTTCGCATCAAGGGTTCCTACAATTCCGACTACACCCAGCAGAAAGCTCGCACCACCGGCGACGGCATCAAATACAAGGCTACAATTGCCGAGGGTGAGTACGAGGCCGATGGTTCACCGAAAATTGTGTATGTGCGCCAGGGCGACACCTGGCCTCTTGGCTACAGCGAGGCGAGGTGGGGCGGCCGCAATTGGTATGCCGAGTCCAGCCTCAACTATGCGCGAAAGTTCGGCGACCACAACGTCACGGCTCTGCTGCTTTACAATGAGTCAAAGAACTATTATCCCGGTGGCATCTACAATTCCATTCCACGCGGCTACGTGGGCATGGTGGCCCGTGCCACCTATGACTATCAGACAAAGTATCTCCTCGACCTCAACATGGGCTACAATGGTTCCGAGAACTTTGCCAAAGGTAAACGTTTTGGCTTCTTCCCGTCAGCCTCCGTCGGCTGGATAGCTTCCTCCGAGAAATTCTGGAAGCCCATCAGCAAGATTGTTACCTATCTTAAAATACGCGGCTCTATCGGCAAGGTCGGCAATGACCAGGGTGTGGGACGCTTTCTCTATCTTCCTGGTACTTGGCAGTTTTACAACAACAATGGCGGCGCATGGTGGACCAACGACCGCACCGGCAACTTTGGCACGGCCAACGGCTCGTTCATGCCCGGTGCAAGAGAAAGCAGCAACGGCAACCCCGATGTGACGTGGGAAACCGCTGTCAAACAGAACTATGGTTTCGATGCCAGGTTTTTGAACGACCGGCTGAGCCTTGGCGTCGATCTTTACTGGGAAGACCGAAAAAACATATTGGTGTCCAACGAAACGACTGTCGCAGGCATTTCCGCCCTAAAGCCTAATTCCATCAACTATGGCCGCGTCAAAAATCACGGCTACGAGATTACGCTGCGCTGGGCTGACAAAATCGGACAAGTGGATTACTCCATTTCCCCCGCTGTCGCCTATTCTCGCAACAAGGTGGTGGAAATGGCAGAGGTGAAGAAAGAGTTCAATCACATGTATCACCGGGGACATCCCGTCGGACAGCCTTTCGGCTACGAGTTTTTTGAGTTCTATGTACCCGGTAAGACAGAAGAGCATTACAAGGCCCAATACGGTACCGACATGCCTGACCAGCAGATTACGCTACGTCCCGGTGACTGTGTCTTCGTAGACCTCACGGGAGACGGCAAGGTGGATGCCAACGATGTGCATGCCATCGGTTACAGCGACATTCCTGAGTACACGGGTAGCGTCAACGCAACACTTAACTGGAAGGGACTCGACTTTTCGATGACCTGGGTAGGAGCCGCACACGTCAACCGCCAGCTCAGCTCGTTCTACACGCCGGCTTTCGGCACGGGAAACCAATCGATGCTCAACAAGTGGGTGTATGACAATTCATGGACAGAAGACAATCCCAATGCCATTCTGCCGCGTATCTCGCTGGAAAAATCTGCCCGCGAACACAACGGTGCCCTATCGGCACCATGGATGGTGGATGCCTCGTACATCCGTTTGAAGAACCTTGAAATAGGTTACTCATTCCACATTCCCGGCCTCAAAATCAATAGTATACGCGTTTATGCCAACGGTTACAACCTGCTCACTTTCACAAGCTTCAAGGCCAACGACCCCGAGGCGCAGGCAGGTTATGGAAGCACGCGTTATCCAATGACACGCGTGTATAACTTCGGCATGAACATTAATTTCTAATCCTCGCAACAATGAATGTAAAGACTATTAAAATAAAGACCAAGGCCTTGATCTGTGCCACAGGCATGATGATGGCAATGGGGGTACTGAGCTCCTGTGTCGACGAGGTCAATTTCGGTGGCTCTTTCCTCGAAAAGCAGCCTGGTGTTGACGTGACTGTAGATACAATCTTCGCCAAGGGAGAAAATGCCAAGCGGTTGTTGTGGCACATGTATGGTGCCATGCACAATCCTTTCACCTATACCGGTGCAGTGTGGTACTCCCATCCTGACGCGCTCACCGACATTTGTCAATCGTATTGCGGCTGGCACAACTTAGGCAAATACTATGGCGGTGACCTTACCGAGACCGACCAGGACAACGGTGGGTTTGTGAAGTTCCCTTTCATTGCCAATGGTGACGGCAATGCCCGTGTCGGCATTTGGCGCACTATTCGGGAAGGTTGGATTTTCATCGAGAACATAGACAAAGTGCCCGATCTCACTGAGCAGGAGAAAAGTCAGCTTCGGGGTGAGTGTTACGTCATCATGGCCTCGCGCTACTTCGATGCTTTCCGTAACTTCGGCGGGCTGCCAAAGGTGGAACGTTCCTTTAAGGCTGCCGATGCTGTTGACGGAAAACGGATGAGCGTAATAGAAACCGCCGAATTTATTGACAACCTCCTTCAACATGCCATTGATGAGCCAGGGCTCCCGTTCTACATAAAAGACCAGGCCACGAACTCCGGCCGTCTGACCAAAGGGTCTGCCTACGGTCTCCGCGTGAAACTGTGGAATTTTGTAGCGTCACCGCTGTTCAACAACGACAAGCCTTATATGGAGTTCACTCGAAATGAGGAAAACCAAAACCTCAACCAGATTTGGACCGAGGGATACAAGCCTGAGCTTTGGCAAAAGGCACTTAAGGCATGCGAGGATTTCTTCACGGCTAATGCCGCTAACGGCAACTACTTTGCGTTGATACAGCCCACCGGCAATACACAACAAGACTATTGCAACGCCTATCGTGCTGCCTACTGGTTCCGCGGCAACAGCGAAAAGATTATTGAAGTGCATGCCGGCCCGGGTAACAATGCTTGGAACGGTGACTGGAACGTAGAGGGCATGGATGAATTCGGCATGGCACTCTTCACGCTCGAGTATATGGAAATGTTTGGTATGGCAGACGGGCGCAACTTCCCTTACGACTACGTGTTCAACACCAATAACCCTGAAAATATCGACATTTTTGCCAACCGTGACCCGCGCCTCTATGAAACAATGGTGGTCAACCGCAACAATCTCGTTGAGCAATATCAGGGGCTTTCAAGCACAGAACTTTGGCAGGGTGGCAATGTTGACCAAATATTCAATCCGCAAGTCACGGACAATCCGTGGGCCACACGCTTGAAGCTGTTCAAGTATCTCCGCGACAACGGCTACACGGCCTACTATCCCACCAATTACGCTTACCTGCGTATGGCCGATATCCATCTTTGCTATGCCGAAGCATTGGCTCAAACAGGTAATCTGCAGAAAGCGTGCGACGAAATGAATAAGGTGCGCGCACGCGTAGGATTAGGCAAGATTGAGGTGATGAACCCAGAACTCAACCTCACAAGCAACAAGGACAACTTTATCGAGCAGCTGCTGCGCGAGCGAGCCTGCGAGTTCGGTTTTGAGGACCAGCGCTGGTACGATCTCGTGCGATACAAACGTGCCGACATTTTCAAGAAGCAAGTTCATCAATTGCGCATTTGGCGTAAAGATGCCAATGGCAACAAGATGGATCCCAAAGACTACGACGGCAACACGAGCCTGAAAGCTGGAGAACCCTGGCCCGACTGCATCTATGAGAAGATACCCTGCACCAATAACATCCGGGTGTGGTGGGACACAGACAAACAGAAGAGTAAGTGGACTGACAAATGGTATCTTTCTCCTATCTCACGCGATGAGATTAATAAGGGCTACGGTTTGAACCAGAACCCAGGTTGGTAATCTTATAGTATAAATATTACAAAGAAGCATATCAATATGAATATAAACAGAATGCTGACGCTTGCGGCATTAGCCGGTAGCCTTGCGGCCAATGCGCAGGTCAAACTCAACGATAAGCATGCGATGGCCTTCGATTTGGGTTACGGTGTGGAGGTGAGTGACTTTCTCAGCTCCGCTTCCGCAACCACCCTTACAGGCGAAGAATTGCAGCAGACATCGGCCGCTAATCTTGCCCAAGCGCTTTATGGCCGTCTGCCAGGACTCACGGCTCTGTCAAACGGAGGATTCGCCGGGGATGAAGGCAAAGGTGCTTCATTCAACATACGCGGCTATCACACACTTAACGACAAGAGTATCCTTATTCTCGTCGATGGTTACGAACGGCCCATCGACCGGCTGAGTGTGGAGGAAGTGGAGAGTGTCACAGTTCTAAAAGATGCTGCAGCCACTGCTCTCCTTGGACACAAAGGCATCAACGGTGCCATTCTCGTGAAAACCAAGCGTGGAGCGATGGGAAAGACGCGCGTCATGGTCGACTATAGTCATAAGTTCCAGTTCAAACCGGAATTTGTCGACATGGTCGACGGTTACAACTACGCCAATGCTCTCAACCGAGCCCGGCATAACGACGGGCTACCGTCCGCCTACACCGACCAAGAACTCCAACTTTTCAAAAATGGAACGGATCCTTACTTCTACCCTGACGTGAACTGGCGCGACCTTGTCTTTAAGAATACGGCGGAGGAAGACCACGGGTATCTTACGGTATCCGGTGGTACGGACAAAGTGAGATATTACACCAATATTGATTATACTGACGCAAGAGGTGCGTTGCGCGATGCCAAACAGAGTGATTGGAATGCCCAACTGCGGCAGTCAAAAGCCAACATTCGGACAAATCTCGACTTCAACATCACCAACACCACAACAATGTCGGTAAACCTTTTGGGCATCTTCCAGGAGACCAAACGACCTTCCGACCTCACCGCTGATGCTGCTACGGCAGCCATCTACACCGTGCCGGCGAGTGTCTTTCCTTACAAGACCTCAACAGGGCTTTGGGGTGGTAATGAGGCCTATGGCGATGCCAATCCCGTGGCCAAGGTAAGAGAGTCCGGCTTCTACAAGACCCATCAACGGCAGCTGTGGGTGGACGCAAAGCTTACGCAGAACCTCGACTTTCTGCTCAAAGGACTGAGGTTCTTTGTCAGCGCAGGCTATTCCAATTGCGCCATCTACGCCGAAAACTCTCACAAGGATCACCAGTACGGCTACGAGTACTATACCGGTTCCATCGGTGACAAAGAACACGTGAAACTCACCACTTTCGGCAACAAGCAGACCAACATCACCTTCAGCAACTGGATTGACAGCCAGTGGTGGAAAGCTAAGGCCACCATGGGGCTCAACTACAAGCGATCCTTCCTCCCCGGCGACCACTTCTCGGCATCGGTTATTTACGAGAACAACGGTGAGAACAGCGACGGCCGCGGCAATACTTTCTACCGTCAGAACATCATGGGCTCTTTCCACTACGACCTGCAAAGCCGCTATGTTGCCGACCTTGTATTGGCAGGCAACGGCTCCAACCGTTCCTATCCCTCGAAGTGGGCTTTTTCTCCCACGTTGTCGTTGGCATACATCTTTGCCAACAATCCTGACGGACTGCTCAACTATGGTAAGGTGCGCGCGTCGGCAGGCATTCAGCACACCGACTATATGCCTACCTATGGCTGCCCTCCTGGGACGCAACCCATGGTTACGTCGTTATCGGCAGCAGCTATCAGGCCACATGGGGTGCCTCACTCGGCTATTTCCCGACAACCAACTTCTCGCAGGAAACCGCACATAATTACAACGTCGGTACCGACCTGCGCTTAGCCAACGCACTCGACCTGACAGCCGATGTGTTCTACCAGCTGCGCAGTCACATCATGCTCTCGGCAAACAACGAGAACTCATCCGTGGTCGGCATCCAGTCGTCGTATAACGACGTGGGGAAAGTAAAGAGCTATGGTTTAGAGTTTGGTGCAAAATACGCAAAAGAAATGATGCCAAATCTTCATCTCAATCTCGGTGCCAATCTCTCGTGGGCCCGAAACGAGGTGACACAGTATATCGGCACCCCAACCTATCCGCTGAGCGATCCTGTCGGTCACCGCGTCAATGAGGCATGGGGACTTAGAAAGGCAGGTTTCTTCAAGGATCAGGCCGATATCGATGCGAGCTACAGACAAGAATTCTCTACCGTGAGCACAGGCGACCTGAAATACCAAGACCTCAACGGCGATCATGTCATCAATGCTTTCGACGTGACAAGCCTGGGCGGAGCCACTGACATTCCAGAGCTCAACTATGGCTTCAACGTCGGCCTTGAATACAAGGGCTTTGGCTTGGACGCATGGTTCCAGGGAACTGGCAACTATATGAAGTGGTTGCCGAATGCCATCTGGGGAGGAATGGCCAACAATGGCAATCTGTCGGTTGATTACTACAACAACTGCTGGGATGTAGCCGGCGACAATGCTCTTTATCCGCGGTTGACAACACTTGACAACAGCAATAACACGCAAGCCAGCGACGTATGGTATAAGCCCGTACATTTCCTGAAGATGCGGAATATCGAACTTTATTATAAGGTGCCGGCCGCAATGCTCTCCCACATTGGCCTCAGCGCAGCCAAGGTGTTTATCCAAGGTGAGAACCTGCTCTCATTTGATAATGTCGATACAATGGACGCTGAGGTTCTCTCAACGGCTTATCCTTTGTTCAAGGGTGTTAACGTTGGCGTGACGTTAAATTTCTAACTAAATGATACACATTGATATGAACAAGTTAAAATACGTTCTTATGGGTTTGGCTGCTGTAACCATAACCAGCTGCGCCGACCTCGGCTATAATGAAGCGTCGAGCCGCGATGAGGACTGGACCTATAACAGTCCTATTAACGGTGTAAAAGCGTTGGTCTATGATGTCTATGCCCAAGTGCCAAGCGAGTTCAAGGACAACATCTATGGCTCGGGGGCTTTGATTGCCAGTGCCACCGACGAGGCCGAGTTTGCCCATTCCTATTCTCCTATTCAGAAATACTACAATGGCGGCTGGACACCGTCGTATCCCTTCGCCGACACGTGGGAACGGTCGTACCGCGCCATCACGCAGATACACATGTATCTTGAGCGCATACAGCATATTGACCTTTCCGACTATGAGTACGACCCCAACTATCAGACAATGAAACAGCAGTTTGAGATCTTCCCTTACGAGCTGCGTTTCCTCCGCGCATATTTCTATTTCGAACTGGTGAGGGCCTATGGTGACGTGCCATTGGTGACAACTACGCTCACCAATGCGCAGGCCAACAGCGTAAAGCGCACGCCCGCCAAGGACGTGTTCCAGTTCATAATTGATGAGTTGGATGCTGTTGCCGAGTATCTGCCTGTGTCTTACAACGATGTTCCAGGACAGGAAATAGGGCGTGCCACCCGGGGGGGCTGCTTTGGCGCTTAAGGCCCGGGTGCTGCTTTATGAAGCCTCGCCGTTGTTTAATCCCGGCAACAATAAGGAACTGTGGAAGAAGGCAGCCGCCGCAAGCAAGGTCATCATCGACAATGCACCTCTTTGGGGCTACAAGCTCAGCAAATATGCCGACCTCTGGGGACACGAGTCATTCACTAATCCTGAGTTCATATTCGTTCTTGGCACCCAGGCCAGCAACGACTTTGAGAAGTACAACTATCCGACCGGCATTGAGAACGGCAACTCGGGCAACTGTCCCACGCAATCCTTGATTGATGCCTACGAGTATCAGGCAGATGGCAAGACCTTCAAGGAAAAGCATCCCGGAAATATCGACGTGACAACCGAAAAGCCATACGAGGGTCTCGACCCGCGTTTTGCCCTCACCATCGTCAAGAATGGTGACCTCTGGCCGTCGAACGCTGCCCAGCAGATATCCATTGAGACCTGGCAGGGAGGATTCAACGGCGCGCCCAAATATGGAGCTACGCCAACGGGTTACTATCTTAAAAAGTTTGTTGACGGCAACTGCGTCACGACAGCCAATAACCAAACCACTACACGCCACAATTGGATAGTAATGCGACTGGCCGAGTTTTACCTTAACTATGCTGAGGCTATGTATAACTACTATGGCGATGCTGACGCAAAGGGAGAATTCGGCATGTCGGCCAACGAAGCCATCAACGTGCTGCGCCGCCGTCCCGACATCCAGATGCCCGAATTCAAGGGCAGCAGCAATTTTATGGAGCACTACATGCGTGAGCGCATGGTGGAATTGGCTTTCGAGGGGCATCGCTTCTGGGACGTACGCCGTTGGAAGAAAGGTCCTGAGTTTTTCAGAAATATAGATGTGGCCGACTTCAAGCTTGACAGTAATGGTGCCCTTATTCTCAACAGGAAGACCGAGACGCGTCAGTGGGATGACAAATACTACTTGTTCCCCATCCCGCAGTCGGAGTTGAAGAAGAACGGAAATCTAACGCAAAATCCCAATTGGTAATACTTCAAACGGAATAGAAAATGAAAAAACTACTGATATGTTTACTCTCAGCATGCCTGCCTTTCGTGTCGGGTACAGTGCTGACGGCATGTGATAATAACGAGGAGACGGAATCCGATAATGTGTTTGAGGTAAAATCGGTATTTCCGGAAAAGGTCATTGAGGGTCAGAAGGTTACCATTACTGGCATCGGCCTGGAAAATGTCGGTGCCGTAGTGTTCCCGGGGAATATCACAGTTAACGACATCACCAGAGTGGGCAGCGATTACCTTACCGTCATTACGCCGGGTGGCCTTCCGGCCGACGGCGGAGTTATCACAGTGAAAGCAGGAGAGCAATCGGCTGTGTCGCCGCAGTCGTTGTCCGTTGGCAAGCCCGATCCTCAGCGCGCGGCTCCCCTTGACAAGGAAATCAAGATCAATGAATGTGTCGAGGTTTATGGCAACGACTTGGAATTCATCGAAAAAGCCTACTTCCCCGGAAAGGAAGGCAATGTCATCTCGGTGGATGCTACCGAGTTCCGGCGCAAGGCAACGGCCTCGCTTCTGATATATACGCCTATGGGTATCAAGGCAGGACCGGCGAAGATTGTGCTTGAGGACTGCAGTGGCAAGAAATACACCCTTCCCGAGGTCATACTCTCAGAAGAGATATCGGGTGGTTCGTCAAGCAGCAATGCAACAGTCATCTGGGAAGGCAACAATGTGGTCAATACCTGGGACGACTGGCAGTACCTTAAAACAGACCAGTTCAAGTTGGAAAATGTTACGCTTGCCGCTGGTACAAGAATTCGCCTCACTTTCGACAATCCAAACGGTGCCAGTGTCTGCGTCTGCGATGGTAACTGGGGGGCACCCGACGTTGACGGCAATGGCAAGAACACTGTATGGGTTGAAGCCGGAACAACAACCTTAGAGTTCGGTATGTCGCAGGGCATGGTTGATACGTTCAATTCCGGTACAGGAATCATCATAGGCGGCACCGGCTTTACCTTAAAGAAGATTGAAATCATGCAGGATTAATTTGGAGTAAAAGTCATGGTAATTATTCAGCGATAACCATAATGCGAAACAAACGGTATCGCGAGACAAGCGCAACAACAAAACTGCGAGGCATGATGCCGGACGTGACACGTATGAGGCAGGATCGTGACACAACTGAGGCAGGATCGTGACACAACTGAGGCAGGATCGTGACACAACTGAGGCAGGATCGTGACACGTTTGAGACAGGATCGTGACACAGTTGAGACAGGATCGTGACACGGTGCGAAGGCGATGGCATAACTCTAAAATTTCGCTGAGTAGTTATTAGTCATGTTATTAGAATTAAGTTAGGTTTATTTAGTCCATGTTATTAGAATTAAGTTAGGTGTTTTTTTTAGGTTTAGGTTTAGGTTTTATTTTCAGGATTCAGGTAGCGTCAGAACCCGCCGGAGTGCTATCAGCCTTCGTCGGGTTCGCTTTGTGTCATCGCCGCACCCCGCCTGCCTGGTTCGGCATCGTTCTGTTCGTCGTTATGTTTGTCTTTATGATACTTTTCGCTCTCCTTACTCCAAAATTATCAGATTTTGAACTATAAATGCACATCTCTCAACCCTATAAAATCCTTTTGCCCATAACTTTGCGAATAAATTTATAACACAAATTTTCTACTATGACAGAAACATACTTAGGAATAGACTTTGGCGGCACCAAGGTGATGGTGGGTGAAGTGGACGGCAACGGCCATATTCTATCCTCACGCCAGTACCCTACTGGCTATTGCTCACAGCGCGAGGCTGTGAATATCATGTTCAACGCCGTTGATGACTATCTTGCCACATCAGCCATCAACCCAGCGGCTATCAAAGCCGTTGGCATCGGACTCATCGGGCGCATAGACAACAACCGGGGGCTTTGGCTTCAGATTGATGACGACCGCAACGAGACAACCCCTCTGGCTTCCTTGTTTCAAAACCGGTACGGATGGCCCTGCTTTGTTGACAACGACGTGAAGTGCGCTACAATGGCCGAGGCGCTTTGGCAGACGGGCAAACGCAGCAGCAATTTCGTCTATATCAATATCGGAACGGGTATCGGGGCAGGAGCTGTTGTCGATGGCAAGCTCATCCGTGGTTACTGTTTCGATGCTGGCGAAGTGGGTTTCTTTATCTCCAACGTCAGCCTTACCGGCAGCATCGGTCATGAGACGATCGAAAATACGGCCGCCGGAATAGGTTTTGACCGTTGCGCGCGACTGCTGCAACCTCTTTTTCCCAATACAACGCTGATGATCCCTTCCAAGGGCCGTGTCGCCGTAAAGGACATCATAGAGAACAGCCGCAAGGGCGATGCTCTTTGTTTGCGTCTTGTCAGCAACGCTGTTGAGAGCATAGCGACGCTCATCAACAATCTTGTTTTTACCTTCAATCCGGAAGCTGTCGTGTTAGGCGGGGGCGTAGTGAGCGACGGTTTCATTCTCGAGCGCGTCAAGAGAAAACTCAATCCTAAGGTGAACCGCTTTCTCACTTACGGCATAACCCTTACCCGTCTTAATCCGCACTACATCGGGCTGCTCGGCGCCACTGCGATAGCAAGTATCAACAGCAAAGAAAAATAAAATGAACAAGATTACACTATGTGAAGACGAAATGCGTTTTGATAATACGGCGGCATGGCGCATTGCCGGTCAGATCATCACAAAACCCGACAGCGTGATAGGGCTTTCCACGGGACGCACGACGAAGAACATGCACCTCGAAGTGGTCCGCTTGTGGCAGTCTATGGCTTTTGATATCTCACAGGTGACCTTCTTCGGTATTGACGAGGTAGTCAACGTGTCACGCTGCTACAAGGGAGCATGCTATCAGATGCTTCACGATGAACTCATTGACCGCCTCGGGCTCGACGACCGCCAGTTGCTTATGTTGCCGACTAAGAGTGACAACTTCGCCAAAGCCTGCCACGACTTTAAGGCCGGGCTGGAGGCTCGCGGGGGTATCGACCTGCTGATGCTCGGGCTCGGCGAGAATGGACATCTCGGCTTCAACCAGCCAGGAACGTCGTTCAGACAGGAGGCCTGGGTCACGGATATGAACCCGGAGCTGGAGGAGCGAATACGACGGGAAACTCAGGCTCCGTCCAGTCTCTACTTAGGCGGAGTGACGTTAGGACTGAAGGACATCATGCATGCACGTCACATAGTCCTCGTAGCTAAGGGCTCAAACAAGGCTGACATCGTGAAAAAAATGCTGCAAGGACCCGTTACTACCGACGTGCCGGCCTCCATTCTGCAGCTTCACACCAACTGCGAGTTCCTGCTCGACAAACAAGCCGCTGCACGGCTGTAAGAGTGTTCGCGGTTCCAGAAACCTCATAAACAACTATCGAAATAAAACATACTAAATGATGTCTGAAAGCAAACCGCAGAATAATTTCGGGCCATTTCTTACAATGGTCTTTCTCTTCTTTATTGTAGGATTCCTGACAACGGCCAACTCGCAGTTCCTGGGTCCCTTGAAGAATGCTTTTCTCAAAAATTCCGGTTCGTTCCAAAATACCATGGCCACAATGATTACTTTCTCGTGGTTTCTGGCCTACCCGGTTTTTGGCGGAGTAGGGTCGTGGCTTGTGCGCAATTCTGGCTATAAGGGTACGCTCATCCGCGGCTTATGGGTTATGACGGGGGGCGTTATCTTGACTGACGCTTCGGTATGGACAACCCTGCTATGGCCTTCGGCAATGATCACCTTGCCTGGCGAGGCGATGGTTCACTTTGGTTTTCTGATCTTCCTCCTGGGCTCGTTCGTCATCGGCGGTTCGGTGACTATACTGCAGGTGGTGATCAATCCCTATCTCGTCGCCATTGACGTCAAAGGCACACAACCCGTGCAGCGGCTCGCCATAGGAGGCACGCTCAACTCGCTCGGCACGACGCTTGCACCTTACTTCGTCACTGGTATAGTCTTTGGTGGCTTGGCTCTGAATAAAATCACCGTAGACCAGATCATTATTCCTTTCATTGCCCTGGCAGCAGTGTTGGTCATCGTGATGATCATCGTACAACGGCTGAGGCTGCCCAATCTCGATAAGACCGTTAATAAAGATGGTGAGCGCCTCGAGCGCAGCATCTGGTCATTCCGCCATCTCGCGCTCGGCGTTGTCGCCATATCGTTCTATGTCGGCTCTGAGGTGTGCGTTGGCAGCAATATCAATCTCTACGTCCTCGACGACTTTAGTGGCAGCACAACCACGGCCATGCTCATGGCCACGCTTTACTGGGGAGGACTCATGGTGGGCCGGCTCATCGGCAGCAGTCTGAGAAAGATAACGCCGCGCACTCAACTGGCAGTCACCACAACGGCGGCTTCCATTCTGGTGCTCACCGCCATGCTGACAAACCAGCCGTGGGCACTTGTAGCCGTCGGCCTGTTTCATAGCATCATGTGGGGCTGCATCTATACTCTTTCCGTCGCCCATTTAGGTAAATACACGGTCAAAGCCTCGGGTGTCTTCATGATTGGTGTCGTAGGTGGTGCCGTCCTGCCTCTGCTGCAAGGCATGTTTGCCGACGCGCTCGGCAATTGGCGATGGTCATGGAGCCTTGTGCTTTGTGGCGAACTTGTGATGCTCGCCTACGCCTTGGTCGGATGCCAAATCCGTAATAATGACATTATAGATAAAGATAATTAGCATAGAATTGAAAAAGCATTCATATATTATAACATGCCACTGTAGTAAACTCATGTGGCAGACGGTTTTTGCGGCGATAGTGCTTTCAGGTGCAGTCTTCACGGCCTTTGCGCAAGCGGGTTCGCCTCAAACCGCTTTTGCCGTGACTCCATTTCCTTTGCCTTTGGACAAGTCAAACTCTTATGAAGCTCTGACACAGCATCAACGGGTAGAGCATAGCGAGAGGGTGACGACCGACGGATGGCGCCATGAGGGACTGGGACAGCTGATTCAAGGTCCGGCTCTCAGGCTGCTCGTGCCCGTGGTTACCGGCAGACGTGCCGTCGGCTCACCCAACGATCCAGATTATTGCACTTTTGGTCAGGCGGCCATTGTGAAGGATATGATGGGACGCAATCTTAACGGCTACAACCGTATCGTTATGGACGTGATGCCACAATGCAAGGGCTCCGGGGTGATGAACCTGAATCTCTCCATCGAGAACACCACTTCTGCCGACGTGGGAGCCCATCTCGTCAATCTAACGTTGAACCAATGGAACCATATTGTCTTCGACATGTCGGGGCTGCCGCGTGAGCGAGTCCGCCACCTGCGCATCTATACTGATATCAAGGGACGGAATCAGTTTGTCGGAGATTCGCTCATCTATGACATCCGGAACATTCGTTTGCAACAGACTGGTCACAGCGCTAAGGAAACGGGGTGGGATGTGCCGGAAGGACAGATTGTCTATTCAATGCCGGGCTACTTCCCCGGGTCAGAGAAAAAAGCAATACTCGGATTCCCCGCCAAGACATTCAAATTGCTTGACGCACAATCGGGCAAGGTTGCCTTTACGGGCAAGGTGGTGAAGGAATCCACAACCATCGGTTCATTTCTTGTAGCTGACTTCACCCCGTTCAGACAGGTGGGCACTTATATTCTCAAGGCCGGTGCACATCGGACCCGTCCTTTCCGCATTGGCTCGGACGCATTCTTTCCTTCACAATGGCGCGTGCTAAGCTATATCTACGGCCAGCGGTGCGGAGTACCCGTCCGGGGCATTCACGGCGCGTGTCATCACGATCTCTTCTCTGTGCTCAACGGCAAGAAGACGAGCTATGCCGGTGGATGGCATGATGCCGGTGACTTGTCACAGCAGACATTACAGACCGCTGACGTGGCGTTTGAGTTGACCGAGGCTTTCCAGCACGTGGCAGGACACTCTGCCGAACTAACTAAACGTTTGAAGGAAGAAGCGTTCCACGGGCTTCGCTTCGTTCTTCGGCAACGGCTTGGCAACGGCTGGCACGCCAGCAGTATGGGACTGCTCCACTGGACTGATGGCATCGTGGGAACAGATGACGACATCACAACCGTCAGAGTGCAGGACAACTCGTTCGACAACTTCCTTTGCGCCGGCTATGAGGCATATGCCGCACGTGTTTTTGAAGGTGAGGCTCTTGCCGACAGTCTGGCACAGGCTGCCATCGAGGACTTTGACTTCGGTAAGCGGAAATTCGACAAGCACGGTTTCGACATTTTCCAACACATGATGGAACATACCTACAGCACGCCGCACAGCCTCTATATGGCAGCCATGTCGTGGTCGGCCTCGCAGCTCTATCGCCTGACTCACAAAGAATGCTACGCGCGCCTGGCGGCCAAATACATCAGATATGTGCTACAGTGCCAGTCTGGCGGCTCCTCGCGCGGTGAACTGTCCGGCTTCTTTTATCGCGACGAAAGGCACCAGGTACCAGTGCATTCCATCCATCAGTCGCGGGAGCATCTCTTTGCCATGGCTTTGGCCGAGCTCATTCAAACCCAGCCCGCTCATGCTGACTGCACCTTGTGGCGGAAATCAGCGCGCAACTATGGCAACTATCTCAAAAGTCTGCGCATCTATACCGCGCCCTACGGCATGATGGCGAGCGGCATCTACCTTACCGGGGAATGGCGCGACGAGGATAGCTTCAACCGCCTCAACCTCTTTGCGCCGGCCGACGCACGCGAGCGTTACGAAGCCCAGTTGCGTGAAGGTGTCAAAATAGACAGCTGTCATTACGTCCGCCGTTTCCCCACTTGGTTTAGCGTTTTCAACGGCAACGAAGCCATATTGCTCACCATGGGCAAGACTGCAGCAGTTTTGGGAAATATCTTGTCCGACGACACGCTGCGCGACATGGGGCGTCAACAGTTATACTGGACTGTTGGTGCAAATCCTTTTTGCCAGTCGCTCATTTACGGTGAGGGATTCAATTATCCGTCAATGGACAGTTTCTCATCGGGCGAACTGACCGGTGAGATGCCTGTAGGCATAAGAGTTAAGGGCGACAGCGACATCCCCTACTGGCCTCAGACCAACAACGCCTGCTACAAGGAGGTATGGGTGACATCGGCCGGCAAGTGGCTGTCGCTATTGGCCGAATATTAAGCTCACCCTATTTGCTCGGCAAGATAGCCTGGGGGCTGACGATGCCAAATGTCGGACCTGTCTTGATTAAATTAAACAGAAACAAAATAAGAAAATGAAAGTGTTATTGTGTTTGTTGAGCCTTATGCTTGTGGCTCTGGCGACGGTTTGTGTCTGGCTGCTTCATCAGATGAAGAGCCTCAGACGGCAGTTGGCAGGCAATAATCCGCAGCAAGGCACTTCCCCTGACGGCCAGCCTTCAACCGTTTCGGCTGAACAGCGCTCGTCTCCTTCGGCTGAACAGCTCGCGCCTCCTCCGGCCGGAGAGCCGGGCTCTGAGCCCGAAGCTGCCAATGTTCAGGCCGACAAGCCCAAGCGTAAGATAGTTGTTGTTGGCGAGAGTGCCAGGACACGTGAGGAACTGGCCCGACAGTTAGCCGCCGACTTCGACGTGCTGGTGGCGGAAGACGGCAGACAGGGGCTGGACTTGGTGCGTGACCATCATCCTGCCCTCGTCGTCTCGGGAGTACGCATGCCCGTGATGTCGGGGTATGAGTTGTGCCATGCTATCCGTGAGGACTTAACAATCAGTCAGATACCTGTCATTTTGGTCTCTGCCCAATCGGAACGTGAGAACATCATCTATGGACTTGAAGTAGGTGCGGCCGACTATATCGTCAAACCTTTCGACATGGCTGTGATGCGAACGCGTATTCTGTCCATCCTCAAGCGCAATCAGGAGCAGATGGACAAGGTTTTAGGCAGCCTGGCACTGAGCAAGAAGAAATACAAGGACGAGCAGAACAAAAAACTCATGGACAAGGTGATTGCCATTATCAAGAAACATCTGTCTGACTCAGAGTTCTCCATCAATGATCTCTGCAGTGAACTGGGCATGAGCCGAAGCTCGGCTTTCGGAAAGATAAAGGTGCTTACAGGCCACGGTCCCAACGACCTCATCAAAGCCATTCGACTGGATGAGGCCAACGAGTTGCTGCTTACCCACGAGTTCAGCGTTGGTGAGGTGGCCTATCGTGTGGGTTTCTCCGATCCAAAATATTTTAGCACTTGTTTTAAGAAACAATTTGGTATCAGTCCTACTAAGCTGTAGCAACAAAGGAAACGGACACATTTATTATGAAATTATAAACACATAACGAACGGCATATTATGGATACTTATATTGGAATAGCTCTGAATGGGGCGAGAACTACGGTTGGCGAGATTGATGCCGACGGCAATATTCTGCGTCTGAAACACTACCAGGCGGGATTCTTCAACCAGGCGGATGCCCTGGATGTCATGCTCACTTCCTTGGCTGACTATCAGCATCGGACAGGCTTTGTGGGTGAGCCTTGCGCCATCGGCGTAGGTCTCATCGGCCGTGTTGACGGCGAGCGCGGGATTTGGTATCAGATTGATCCGGCACGAACGCAAACCATCAATGTGGTGAAACACATAGAAGAGGAATGCGGGTTGCCTTGCTTCATTGACAATGACGTAAAAGCATCGGCACGGGCTGTCAAACGCTGGGGATTCGGACGGAAGTCGAAGGATTTCATCTATCTCTATATCGGAACTGGCATCGCGGCGAGCATCACTGTAGGAGGCCGTCAGATTCGCGGCAGTCATTTCAATGCTGGCGAAGTGGGGCACATGCGCGTAGGCGTGTCCGTGGGCGTGAAGTGTCCTTGTGGAAAGACCGACTGTGTTGAGGCAATCGCCTCAAGCATCGGTATAGACAACTGTGCCAGACTGCTGTACAATCAGTATCCTACTCAGCTTGAAATTCCTGACGGCGATGAGCGCGTGTCAGTGAAGGAAGTGTTTAGACTCAGCCGCGAAGGCGACCCTTTATGCGTGAAGCTCGTAGACAACGCTGTAAGGGCACTGGCAGACCTCATCATGAACCTTGTGCGCGTCTCAGACCCTGAAATCATTGTCTTAGGAGGAGAGATGGTCGCCGACGGCTTCTTATTGGAAAAAATCAAACATTATCTTCATGATGTCACGATGCGCTTCGTCACGCACGGCGTGGTCATCACCAAGCTTAATCCAAACTACATCAGCCTTCTTGGTGCAGGAGCGGTAGCCGTGGACGGAATGGAGGAACTGTGCAATGAGGAATAGTTTAATAACATCTGTGATATGAGAAAGATAATATCAATATTTTTACTGCTTGTCCTTACACTCGTGACTGCGCAAGCTGGAGAGAGACAAGAGGAAAAACCGCGCGAGGTACTGGCCATTGTCGAGCAGGGTACACCGCATCAAGGTTTCTGTGATGCCGCAAAACGGTGGCTCGATGCCAATGCCGGACGACTGAATATTCATGTGACTTACATCTTCGACCTGAGTAAGGTGAAGAAAGGCTGGCTCAATCAGTTCAAGCTTATTCTGCAACTCAATTATCCCCCTTATTGTCCTCCGCAGGCATGGAGCCAAGCTGTCGCTGACGACTTCGAGCATTACATAGATGAAGGCAGGGGCGGCTACGTAGGCTTTCATCACGCAACGCTCTTGGGCGATATCTTCGGCGCGGGCCCGATGTGGCAATGGTTCAGCGACTTCATGGGCGGTATCCGATGGAAGGACTATATCGCACCCACCTGCGATGCCACGGTGATTACCGAGGACACAGAACATCCGGTGATGCGCGGCGTGCCGAATTCGTTCAGTGTAGACAAGGACGAGTGGTACACTTATAATCACAGTCCGCGGGGCAACGTGCGCGTGCTGGCTCGCGCGGACGAGGACTCTTACAGCATCAGCACAAAAGTTAAGATGGGCGACCATCCCGTTGTCTGGGTCAATGAGGCGAAAAAAGCAAGGAATGTCTATTTCCAGATGGGGCACGACAAGACTCTGTTTGATAATCCGTCGTTTCTGAAGATGTTTGAAAACTCCATCCGCTGGACTCTGGGAGATATCAATGAGGAAAAACATGAGAGCTATGCCGCCAACTATGCCAGGGCTCCCCGTTTTCATGCTCTAATTTGCTGGGATCCGTCTGCTGAGGTGGCTCATGTGCAGTTTGACAAAGATGCTGTTGACTTCTTTCACCATCTTACCTATGGCGAGGGCTTTCTTATGGATACGACAACGAATTTCTCGCTTTACGCAGACAGACTGAACGACTACGATGTCGTTGTCATGCTCAATACGCAGCCTGGAAGTGAGAAAGACCGGCTCGCGTTCCAGCGATATATGGAGCGGGGCGGCGGATGGATCGGCTTCCATGCGGCAGCATACAACGACCGGAACACACATTGGCCTTGGCTGAATGAGTTCTTAGGCTGCGGCAAGTTCCTATGCAACAACTGGCCCCCACAAGCCGCTCTCGTGACTTGCGATAATCCCGGCCATCAGGTCACAAAGACCCTGCCTGTTGAATGGGTGGCACCAGAAAGCGAATTCTATCAGTGGGAGCAATCACCGCGGAAGAACAAGGATGTCAAGGTGCTGCTCTCCATCTCGCCGAAAATGAATCCTTTCGGTATCAAAGACGTAGTGAAATGGGGAGACTTTCCCATTGTGTGGACCAACACAAAATACCGTATGGTGTATTTTAACATGGGACACGGTGAGGAGGGCTTCAGCGATGCTACGCAACGTCTGCTCTTCACCAATGCCTTTCGATGGATAGTGAGCCGCAGCCCGAAGGGTGATCCCTTCATGAAATAGGCTCATCAGCATTTTTGTCTTTGCTTTTAGCCGCAAATCCGTTTTTCCTGTTTGGAATCAGGGTCTATAGCTGATGGGCATATACATTCTGACCGCAACATTCTTGCCATTCTGCTTTCCGGGCAGGAAGTCGGGCATGCCCTTAATGGTCATGGCGGCATGGCGGTCGAGTACGGGATGCACTGGTTTGAGGATGCAGACCTCTTTTATCTTTCCTTTTTTGTCGACGACGAAGCTCGTATATTCTTTTACCGGTCCCGGGAGGAGGACGTCGGGCTTGTTGACGTGGCTCATATATTGTTGCAATGCGCTGTCGCCTCCCTTAAAGGCCGGGGCTGTCTCCACATTATTATATATAGAGTCACCGTCGATCACCTGCGGCTGCGTCACGGCCGCGGGGTTGACTGCTGCCCCCGGCTTCGTGAAGAGCTTGCGTCCCTGCCGCGAGAGCGTATAGGCGTAGGTCTCGAGGGGCATGGCAGCAATATAGCTCCTTTGCTGATCCTCGGTCGAGGCGCGCACGAAGAAGCAGAGGTTAGGTCCTTCGGTCCATACGCCGTTGATCTCGCATTGCTGCATTGTGTTGAAGAAGTCGTCGTCGAGTGAGGCAAAGAGATTGTCGTAGAAGTCTTGCGGCTCGTTGCGCCTCACGACATTGGAACTGATGAGCTCGTTGGCATTGTAGAGCTTCTTGTTGGGGATGTCGTAGACAACGATCCGCTCGCCTTCGGCAGCCTTGTAGGTTGACAGCGCTCCGGGTTCAATCTTGAGCTTGAGATCGTAGGCTATCCAGTGGTCAGGGTCGTAGCCTGCGATGCGGGCAGTGGCCGTGACATAGCAGAAACGGCGGTCGTCAGGAATGGTCTTGAACATGGTGCTTACCGGCGAACCGTATTCCTGATGAATGGCGGTGAGCAGTGAGTCGAAGCCGA
>Ga0256406_1002803_pt1 | contig 23442 bp, 23 predicted proteins | sample RumenRJG_03DNA_FD_185986 | JGI IMG/M metagenome (GOLD analysis project Ga0256406, IMG submission 185986) | Bovine rumen microbial communities from Lethbridge, Alberta, Canada - RJG_03 | ecosystem: Host-associated > Mammals > Digestive system > Stomach > Rumen | place: Canada: Alberta | collected... | reverse complement strand
GTCGCTTTAGGTGCAAACTGGAATAATACAATCTTCATGTCCGTGGTAGATTGTATCATGGACAGGATGAATAAGGGCATACATTAGTAAATCATTAAGTCTGCCATTCTTTAAGTCTGTCATTGCAGCATGCCAGCAAAGCAGCAATGCGGTCGTATGGCAATAAGGTAAAGCGCATACACAGCGATGTGTAGATGCGGCAATGTGTAAATGCGCAAATAAAGAGTTCTGTCTTTCATGAAATTATGAAATTATAAAAGACAGAAAGCCATAATAACAGCAATACAGATATGCGGCAATACAGAAAGACAGAACAACAGAAATAATGATTTCTGTATATGCGGAAAGGAAAGCATTCGTGCTGTCATCGTGATGCCTGTCCGCTTGTCGGGCAATCATCAGGATGTCGGCACGTGAGCTGCCATGGACGGTCATTCGGCCATTCGAATGTCCGTCAATGCCGTTGTCTGGGTGTGAAGCAAGCGGAGCTTGTCAATAATAAACGGACAGGATGGATAAAATCGAAAAGATGGTGTGATATCTCAAATGAGGCATCTAAACCTTTCTCCCTTGCCCTTTGTCGGTGCCTGAAGAAGCTTGTCGTCTTCTGTGCCCGGCAATGGGTGCCTTGCGGTCGTGACCGCAAGGCAGGGTTACGGCGCAGGTGTCATGGCGAAAATGGAGCAAGCCTCGGCATGGGGCTGTCCGGAAAAAGACAGTTGTGACGGGCATCAGTCCGTTGCAAGCGTCTTCGGTCGGAAACATGCCTCGGCCTGCGGAATTGCAGCCTTGAATCCTAAGCCGGGAGTCTCCGGCATCTGTCCGGAAGCTTGATGGTCAAGCCAAAGAAGAAATATATAATAAGGGCGGGTGGAGGGGTGTATGAACAAGTCCAATTACTTATGTCACATTTTCCGCCCCCTCGAATGATGGCTTGGCTTCCCACAAAAACCACGCAGATTATGTGTCCTTATGCCACATTTTCCGCCCCCTATGGGCTAAATTTGCACCATTTTACGCCCCCCAATGCCACATTTTCCGCCCCCATCGAATGATGGCGCAGCTTTTATCCTGTTAGCATTACTGTACGAAGGAACTTTTTTAGTTAGGTGTTAATTACTTCCTGTTACAAAAACGGCAATTTAAATTTCAAAGACCGAAATTTAACATTTAAATCCTCGTTTTTGTAAAGATTATAGAAAAAGCAGCGTAAAATGACCGCCAAAGTGTTAATATAAGACTTAGATATTTTTATTATCAAAGATGTTCTTGTCTTTTATTTACTTTGCATCCGTAAAACATGTGAAATAAGGGACTGTAATCTGGTTATTTTCATTCCAGTTCCGAAAAGTAAGTTAAGATATGTTTGGATATGGAATTTTCGTATTGGTAGTGACAGTCATTTTTGCCATCTTCTATATAGTAATGGTTAACATGGACCTGTCCAAGTTGAAGAAGAAATCCGGAGCTGACGGCGAGGAAATCATTCATGTCAATGGAGGTGTAGAGGAGCCTACCATCGTCAACGAGCGTGAGGACGGAGGCTATTCAATGCAGCGTCCGGGCGATAAGGAGGTGGATTACAGTTCGTCACAGTCTGTCAATCAAGCAACTCAGGGACAGACAGACGGCTCCCAGCAACAGGAGCAGGGTGTCGGTCATGGCGCTTCGGAAACTCCGGATAGCGGTCAGTCCGGGTCGTCTGATGATAAGGATGAACTGACCGATGCCGATCGTCAGTTGCTGCAGCAGGCACAGGCAGCCAATGAACAGTGCGATCCGGTTGACACGGAAGTTGACGGCAGTGTCATGGCAGGTCTTGAAGCTGATGATTTGCTTGATAGTTTGGCTGCCTCTATGGAGAGTCGTCTTAATGACAACAAAAGCGATATAGGTGTAAAGAACTAACAGTAGTACCATGTTGAAAAATAACTATATCAGATATATACTTTCCATTGTCATGCTGCTGGTAGGAGTCAGTCCTGTACTGGCGGACGCTACCTGCGGCATTACCGATTACAGCGGTAACTCAGGCAGACTGTATGACATGTGCATTTATGTTTTGAGCATGTGCTATTACGTGCTGCTTCTTTGTGACGCTATAGCGGGCATTCTTGTTCTTTACGGTTCCATTACTGTATATATTAAGATCAATACGGGAGACGAGGGATTTATGAGAGCATGTATTCTTCTTGTCGGCTCGTGTATCTTCTTTCTGGTTGTCACGATTGTCCTGCCTGCATTCTTCGGAGTCGCTTACGGAGCCGGGAGTTGGTCAAGTCCTTTTTAGATAGAAATTTCTGTATCAACTTTAATTAATATTCACTTTAAAATTAGTAATTATGAGTTTTACAAGTATTGTTAAGAAACCAAACCTCAAGAAGATGGCAGTATCTGCCGTCTCATGGTGTCAGGAAAATGCTTCCCTCATCATGAAGGGAGCAGCTATTGCTGCCTTTGTCGTTCTTGTAAGTCATCCGGCATTTGCTGCTGATACTAAAGTTAACTTGGAAGCAGGACAGACGGCCCTTTCAAATTCCACTGACCAAATCAAGAAATACTTGCCATTGGTCCGTAACCTTATTTACGCCATTGCCGGTATTGTCGCAGTGCTCGGTGGTATTTCCGTGTACATCAAGATGAACAACGAGGAGCAGGATGTCAAGAAGAGCATCATGCTCATCGTCGGTGCATGTATCTTCCTCGTTGCAGCTGCTACTGCCCTGCCTCTTTTCTTTGGTCAGAATCAGTAATGTCAGAGGTACGTTATCCCGAATACCACGTTTACAGAGGCTTGCAGAAGCCTCTGGAGATGTTCGGTATGCGTGGAAGGTACATTTATTGGGCTGCGGGAACGATTGGCGGTGGAATCTTGGCATTCTTTATATGCTATATTCTCTTCGGCTTTCTTCTCGCAGTCATAGTAACGGCCGTCATCTTGGCCGTCGGAGGCGGATTAATTGCCGTCAAGCAGCATCTAGGTCTACATTCGAAGAAAGCCCCGAAAGGAATCTTCATAGTAGCCAAACTGTGGGAAGGTTACCGTCATAATGTTGATAACACCCAATAAGTGATAGAAAAGTAAAGTATATGTTTGTAGGAATAGTAATATTGTCTTTTTTCTGTATTCTACTGGGGATGTTCGTCTCCGTCAAGGCATTCGGAACCGGTGTCAAGCGTGCCAAGTGCTTTGACGACATCTATTTTGATGTCGAGAATGTCGATGGCATGGGCGTTGTCTATACCAAGGGCGGCGACTACTCCGCCATCTTGTCCATGAACAATCCCGTCAAGAAATACAGTGCGGACACCGACAGTTACTACGATTTCAACAATACCATGACCTCCGTCATTCAGAGTCTTGGTGACAACTATGCCATCCACAAGCAGGACATCTTTGTCCGCAGAAAGTTCAACATGGCCGAAGTATTGGGCAAAGATGCCGCTAAGAAGCGTAATTTCCTTTCCGAGGCCTATTTTAGATTCTTCAACGGCCGTCTCTATACCTCTTCTGAGTCTTACTTGGTCATTACCCAGAAAGGCAAGTCAGGCGGCCTGCATACCTATGATGCCGGTCAGTGGAAGGACTTCCTTGTCAAATGTCAGAAAGTCATGGATCGGCTCAAGAATGACCAGATTGTATGTCACTGGTTGAAGGCCGATGAATGTCGGAGTTATTGCGAGCGTTACTATGCGATGGATTTTGTCCATCGTAATTTCTCCATGACCGACTTCAAGGTCAACAATGAGATGATTGGCATGGGCGACCATCAGATGAAAGTCTTCAGTCTGTTGGATGTTGATGATGTCGGCCTTCCCGGTCTTCTCAGGCCCTATGCCGATGTTACCGTAAACAACGCAGTGATGTCGGAAGACCTTTTGAGCGGTATTGACCATATCCCCGATGCCGAGACAGTAGTCTATAATCAAGTCATTTTCATTCCCAACCAGCGGCATGAGAAGGCGAAATTGGAGAAGAAGCGCAACCGAGCCGCTTCCATTCCCAATCCAAATAACCAGATTATCGTCGAGGACATCAACAAGGTACTTGACGATATAGCCCGTAACGGCCGTCTCATGGTCTATGCCCACTATAATCTGCTAGTTTCCATCCGTTCCGACAAGGATATGCAGAAGGTGACCAATGCCATTGAGAATATTTTGGCACGCAGTTACATTCATCCGTCCAAGCGGGCATATAACCAGTTGGAACTCTATATAGGCAGCTTCCCCGGCAACTGTTTCAAGCTGAGCGAGGACTATGATCGTTTTCTCACTCTGAGCGAACCCGCCATGTGCCTGATGTACAAGGAGCGTCAGTCCAGAGGCGATGACAGTACTTTCAAGGCTTGGTACACGGACCGGCAGGGGCTGCCACTTCCCGTAGACCTCACCGGCAAGGAAGGTAAGATTAAGTACACCAACAATTCCAATTTCTTTGTGTTGGGTCCCAGCGGTAGCGGTAAGAGCTTCTTTATGAACACCTTCATGCGTCAGTCCTACGAGCAGGACACCGATTGTGTCATTGTCGATACCGGAGACAGCTATGAGGGTCTTTGCAGCTATTTTGGTGGAACCTATATCTCCTATTCGAAGGAACATCCCATCTCGATGAATCCTTTCAAAATCACCGAGACCGAGTATGCCCAGAACTTCGAGGAGAAGAAGAACTTCCTGAAGTCATTGGTCTTCCTTATCTTCAAGGGCTCCCAGCCCTACAGCAAGTTGGAGGATGTCATCATTGACCAGACCATCATCGAATACTATCAGGAATATTTCCATCCTTTCAAGGGCTTTACGACCGAAGAGCGTGAAGTGATGCGTGACACACTGCGTCTTGAGGACAAGAAAAACGGCAAGTATGACGAATACGAGGAAAAAATCATAGAGTCCTACGGAGACCTCACCAGCCTGAAGGATCTTGATGAGATCAAGTTCGTTGCCGGTGGCGACCCGGAGACCGAGCGTGGCAAGCGGCTTATCAGCAAGTTGCAGGCCATCTTGGACGACAGCGCTTCCGAGGAAGGAGAGAAAGCCAATGCCGCCCGCTGCATCCGACTTCTCAGGGGCGAGGAAGCGCCCCGTGAAGGCCAGAACCTGCCCATGCTCATCACGCCAGCCGTCATTGAGAACCACTACCATCAGGACATAGAACAGCGGCTTGACAGGATAGAGTGGCAGAAGAAGAAACTTAAGGTCAGTGAGCTCAGTTTCAATAGCTACTATGAGTTTGCCATTGAGCGTATTCCCCAGATTATGCGCAATGACCATGTGGAGTTTGACATCGACAACTTTGCCAAGATACTCAAGCAGTTTTACAAAGGTAATCCTTATGAGAACACGCTGAACAACGACATGGATGAGAGTCTTTTCGATGAGAAGTTCATTGTCTTTGAGATAGATAAGGTCAAGGACGACCCTAAGCTTTTCCCCATCATTGTGCTCATCATCATGGATGTCTTCACCCAGAAGATGCGTATCAAGAAAAACCGCAAGTGTCTGGTCATTGAAGAAGCATGGAAAGCCATTGCCACCCCCGTCATGGCCAACTACATCAAATACCTCTACAAGACCGCCAGAAAGCACTGGGCCATGGTAGGCGTGGTGACACAGGAGATACAGGACATCACTGGTAGCGATATCGTCAAGGATGCCATCATCAACAACTCCGATGTCTTCATGCTGCTTGACCAGAGCAAGTTCAAGGACAAGTTCGACGATATCAAGGCCACGTTGGCACTCACGGAGAACGACTGCAAGAAGATCTTCACCATCAACCGTCTTGACAATCACGAGGGACGCAGCAGCTTTAAGGAAGTCTTTATCAAGCGAGGCACCGAGGGCGAGGTATACGGAGTCGAAGAGCCGCCAGAGTGCTACATCAACTATACGACCGAGAAGGTAGAGAAAGAAGCGTTGAAGTTGTACAAACACGAGTTAGGAGGCACCCAGCAGGAAGCCATTACCGCTTTTGTGCGAGATTGGCAGATCAGCGGACTGAACTGCACGTCCTTTGCCAGAAAAGTTATGAAGGAAGGCAGGATTCTCCATCTTCACCGGCATAAAGAGCGTTAACCGTCGTAATCATACGAAAAGAAGGAAACAATATTAATTACATCAGGCAATAGTTTACTATGCGTAAGATACTGACCATCCTCATCCTGTTGTCCGTGTTATTCGAAACACGGACATATGCCATATCCGTGAAAGCCATCAATATCGACTTACCCACCATGAGCGCCATGTCGACGGCTTATGGTGTGGAAGTGGCACAGGAAGCGAAAGGAGCAGCAGCGCTGAAAGACGTGCTTGATCATTATACCACCGCTGGATTGTCAACCATAGGAATCTTCTCAAGTAAGTGGTTGGAGATGAGGGCTTTGGCTGATCCAGGACTATTTGGCAAAGATGAGTTGCTTTATTATTCCCGTATCAAGAGTCTAGTTGTCGATCAGATCACGCCCCGTATTCTCAGCGTTTCTGCCCAGATGATCAAGGATCCTGCCGATTTCCTTTGGTGGGGACCTTTTCTTTACAAGATTACAACAGACGTAGAGGAGCGTTGCAAGCAGTACGAGTTGGTTGTTGCCAACGGTAAGCAAACCTTTCAGGATGTCCAATTCTTGGTGATCAACGAGGCCCTTGGCAAGTATGTCAATCTTGCCAAGCTCGGAGATGTGGACTGGAAGACGTTGTTGGAAAAAGTAACCCATTTCGGTGACGGCTTGGATGGTGATGACATCAAGTCCGATTTCAAGAATCTCGGTGCGACGATAGCCCAGATCGGCAAGGGAGTCGTAAATGGCGATTTCTCTAAGTTCAGCAAGATAGGAAAGATCTTTCATTCCTCACCTTCTGAGATTATCGACATGTACCATGATTTCAAGAGCGTCTATGATAAGTACAAGGATGTCCGTTCCGTCAGGGATGCCGTGATGTCCGTGCTCGGTACCAGCGATGTTGAGGGATTGAAGAACCTCTTCCACATCGACGATTACAATATCACCAACTATCTTAACAACTATGTCAATAACCTACAGGGACAGTATTACCGTCAGCGTTGGTATATCTACACGGTAGATGCGGGTGATGAGATCATTGCCGACTGGCAGCCGAAGGAAGGTACGCCTACAGAGAAATATTGGAAAGACAAGAACAGATATCCCAGCGGTTGGGACGACTGGGATCAGCACAGTGTCTATGATCATGACTGGCATAGTGGTGGAAGCGAAAACAGTATTGATGAGATGAACGCCCATTCCCAGCTCACGGGAATATTGATAGACAAGCTTAAGAAGCAGGCACTTGACAATGCCGGTTGGAGTGAGCTCAAACGCAAGGACTATCAGACCGAGCATAAGGGTCATACCATATCCTTCGAGTATACGGCTTATCATCAAGACCGTATCAAGTACAAAGGCAAATATGGAGGTCACAATCACTGGGAAGGTTGGTGCTACCGTTCTTACGGAGTTAGCGTCCGTGATACGTGGAATGTAGAGTCGGAGGTCTATGATGAGATGTTCGACAGCCAGACCATGGACAGGCAGACCTTCATTGACAAGATGGAGACCAAGCTTAAGTGGTACCAGAGACAGGAGGATGACAAAGCAGACAAAGCTGCCGGAGAAGGCAAAAAATACAACAAAATCATCTGGAGGATCGGTCATGACGAACCCGCCTATTATAGCGAGGCCGACGAGACCAAGCTGAAGGGCGTATACAGCGTCACCTATACCGCCCGTTGTTATGACGGAGCGAAGTTGGCCGAGGGTATGTTCTCTTGGAAGGAGAACAGCAAGGCCCAAGGCAATTCCCTCAATGAGCAAAGCGAGCGTTTTGCCATGGGTCAGATCAGCAATCTGGAGGATGAGATCGGCGAGATAAACAGCAAGAAAAACGACTGTCAGAAAAACATCAGCGCTCTTCAGAACAAGATAGACGCTTTGGAGAAGCAGCGTGCCGATCTGCTCAACGGCCGTCAGCAGGCCGTCCTTTCCGGTGATGTTGGCAAAGCCGCCCGTCTGAAGGATCAATATGAAAAGCTTGGTAATCTGGAAGACGACCTGAAAGCCGAATTGGAGGCAGAGCAAGCCACTTTGTCCCAGTTGGAGACGGCAGAGAAGGATTACTATAATGACCTTGCCTCTTCCGCTGATGAAGACCCCACCCGTATCAACAGCAACATGGCCGAGTTACAGTCACTCTATCAGCTTCAGTGGCAGGATGACGGAGCATGGGCAGATGCGGGAGACCGAAAAATCTTCACGCGTCATGCGTACTGTCCTTCAATGAAGAGCGTCGTCGACTATACGGCAGAGCTCAGCATAACACGCAAGCCGAGCTATGTTCTTGGCATCCGCATACATAGAGCCATCCTGCAGGTAGACTTTAGTTTATCCGCCAGCTATGGCTCCGAGAATGTCATTGAGACCCTAAAGCTCGACCCGAAGAAGAGTGAGAAGGAGAATACCAAGATAGTCAATGAGGAGTTGCGTAAGTTGATGGATGACTATCCGAAATGCACCATCGACTTGAAGTACAACAAGAGCAACGATGTTGACTCTACCGATACCGACAACGCGTATCATCTGTTGTGGGTCAGCGACCGTCTTGAGGTGGCCCGACAAATAGAGGCCGACTTGGTAGACATCAACTCCCAGCTTATGTTCATTCAGATGGGACTGCATTCGAGAAATGTCCTTCGTGACTTTCTGAAGTCCGCCCTACCCAACTTCGTCAGTCGCAAAGGCCGTTCCGCAATTGCCCAGTATGCCCTTGGCAGATGGCTGCAAGCCGCCGATTCAGCCATGAATGTTAGTGTAAAACCGAAGTTCGATAAGACCTCAATCACCAACAACAGTACTCCGCTAGTCCCGGACAAGATAAAATAAATTCTTGCCAAGTATAATTACGAATACGATATGAAGAAGATAATATTTACTATGGTCATCCTGTTGATGGCGTTTCACGGACAGGCTTTCAGTCAAGGATTCATGCCTGATGCAGCCTCTATAGAAGCGATGATCGGCAACCACAAGGTTGTCGGAGCCGCTCTTGATGCCCGTATGGTTGCAGAGATAGGAGTCCGTCTGTACCATGACACCCTTCGTTCCGAGGTTGACGATTACAAGAAAGAGTCGGATGAACTTGACAAATACTATCGTTGTCTGGACATCGTTGACCTTATCTTCAAAGGCACCGCCACGGCCCTTCATCATATTTCGGCATATAATTCCATCAAGACGGAGATCAAGGGTTATAAAGATATTCTTGAGACTTATGAGAAAGAAATTCTCTTGAAGGGAGCCGTCTGGACCTCCGATACCACCGTATACTTCACTACCAAACGATGTATCTACACCGTAAAAGGAGAGGCCGAAGATTTGTATGGTTCCTATGCCGAATTAGTCGCAATGATTTCCGGTGCCGCCCCCTGCAAGACGGCAGACCTGATGAGATGTCTGACCGACATCAACGACCGGTTGAATAACATCACCGATGTAATCAGAAGTTCCCACTATTATCTATTGGGATATATGACGATGCGTCTCGGCTATAACAAACGTGAGATACTGGGAGCCGGAGACCTGAACGACATTATTCGTAACGTATGTGTCAATGCTTATGATCATTGGAAGAAATCAGCCGATATTGCAGCTGACAAGAACAAGAATAAATCTTCCGGAATATCCGTCGATCCCAAGATTAAGATGGGCAATGGCGGATTGATAGGAACCATCTATGCGCCCCAGAGTCCCCATACATCCTTTGGCCTATATGTAATAGAATCACAAGTAATATTCATTAAAGATAAATATCAATTTGTATGAACATCGTTTCAAAGATATATACCCTTCTGGCAATATTTCTGATGGCAGTGGTTCTACCGTCCTCTGCCCAGTCCTATGCCGAGTATACTTTCAATCACGAGAAAGATATCTTGGGTCAGTTCATGGTGATGGAGGGAGCACCTGTTCCCGGTGTTACCGCAACATTTTATCCCACGTGGTATTATACCACCTTCCACAAGGGATATATGGCCTATGCGATGACCAACAACAAACAGGTGTTGCGCCTGAAGGCCACTACGGACATGGAGAAGGAAGTAGCCTTCTCCGACACCATACAGAAACGGCTTACCAAACGTGCTCTGAAGGAGGCCCATAAAGTGGCCGATCGCAAGATGGATATCTCTCTGAGCATGGAGCAGGGCCGTATACGAAGCAAGTTGGATGTCTTTAGTAAAAACATCTCCCATATCGTAGCCTATGGCGGTACTGACAAAGACTACCAGTATTGGAAGAGCATGTACAGCTGCTTTGTCAAGGCTGTAGAATGCGTCCATAAAGCTTATATGGACAACGGCCAGCGAGTTGCCGAATATAAGGCCATCTATGCTGATATCATCAAGCATAACAACACCTTGGTCGGTCAGTTGTCCATGTGGAACAGTTGCAAGACCTCCAAGAAAATGTTGAGGAAGCTCAGCGACTCCAAACCGTTGCGCTTTACGAGCCGCAAGATCATTGTCGCCAACGACTGCAAGGAGAAATGGGCTGTTGTCTGGGGCGTTGACGGTACCCATAATAACAAGGAAGACAAACTGAAACGAAAATAAACAGAAATAGTAATATGATTATGAAAAAGAAACACGTGCAATGGAAGAGACTGGTCTTTACCTTTCTCTTCGCCCTGCTGTCCATCGTGGGAGCGGGAGCGGCCGACCCCGCCACACCGTCTGCGGGAAGCGGCAGCGGTACAGGAACGAGTACTGGAACGAGTTCCGGGACAGGCTCAGGTACAAGCTCCGGAAGCTATAGCTCAGACGACTGGTACCAGAACCTAAAGACGACTGTCAGTGACCTGTCAGCCACGATGGGTGTTGACCTCTTTGAGGAAGACATCGACAATGTAGTCTTTCAGACCAACAGCTTCCTGTGCAACAACACTTTCACCGGGTCGCAGGGCCCGTTCTGGTACATTCTACAGATGTGCATGGCATTGGGAGCCTTGTTTTCCATTATCGTCGGAGCCGGGATGGCCTATAAGATGATGGTCAAGGGAGAGCCCGTCGATGTTTTCAAGATACTAAAAGTATTGGGTATTGCAATGGTCATGTACCTGTGGTACCCCAGCACCAACTCAAGCAATATCAGTATCTTGGATGCCATTGCCTATATCCCCAACTGTATTGGTTCCTATACCAAAGACCTCTACGAGGCCGAGGCCAAGCAGGTGTATGGCAAATACAAACAGCTGCTTCCGCTTATTAACAAGCGTGATACTCTATTCGAAGAAGTTAAAGCTCCAGTCAATGTTGCTGAAAAAACGATTAATAATCAGAAGACACAGGAAAATCTTGGCAATTCCGTAGGCAATCAGGAAGCCGTAGATGCCGCCAAGGCAGCCTCCAAGGTAAGTGCCAAGACGACCTATGCCGGTTTCGTCATAGGACTGGACAAGATCATTATGTTTTTCTCCTTGGTCTTTTACAGGATCGGCTGGTGGGCGACTATCTTCTGCCAGCAGATATTACTTGGCATGTTGACGATATTCGGGCCCATACAATGGGCGTTCAGCGTCTTGCCGAAGTGGGAAGGCGCTTGGGCCAAGTGGCTCACCCGGTATCTCACCGTTCACTTCTACGGAGCCATGTTGTATTTCGTCGGCTTCTATATCCTTTTGCTCTTTGACATCGTGTTCAGCGTACAGGTCGAGAATCTGACGGCCATTGTCAGCGGAGGCACGACGACCATGACGAGTTATGTCAATGACGCATTCATGACCAGCGGTTATCTCCTTGTGGCCAGCATCGTTGCCCTGCAGTGTCTCAATTTCGTTCCCGACCTTGCGGCATGGATGATACCTGAGGGAGACACAGCCTTCTCGACACGTAACTTCGGCGAGGGTGTAGCCCGCAGTGTCAAGAGCAGTGCGATGTCCGTGATGCCAAAATCTAATCATTAAAGAATTTCAGTTATGCCCGTATTAAAACATTTGGAAAACAAGATAAAGCTTGTGATGATTGTCAGCCTCTTTTTCATGGGAGGCTGCGTAGTCATCAGCATCGGCAGTCTCATCATAGCCAAGGGTATGGTGTCCGATGCCCACAAGAAGATCTACGTCTTGGACGGCACCGTGCCTGTTCTGGTCAGACAGACCACGATGGATGAGACATGGGATGTCGAGGCCAAGAGCCATGTGGAGATGTTCCATCAGCTCTTCTTCACGCTTGCACCTGATGACAAATACATTGAATACACCATGCGCAAGGCTCTCTATCTGGTAGATGAGTCCGGTCTTGCCCAATACAACGCCTTGAAGGAAAAAGGCTTCTACAACAATGTTGTCGGTACCAGCACCATTTGCAGTATCTACTGCGATTCCATTCAACTGGATAAGAAGAAAATGACCTTCAAGTACTACGGCCGTCAGCGCATTGAGCGTCGTACCAGTATTCTGATGCGTCAGATCGTCACGGTAGGCGAGTTGAAGAGAGTACCCAGAACGGAGAACAATCCACACGGATTTCTTATCATGAATTGGCGTACCTTAGTCAATAAAGACCTTGAGGAGCAGGAAAAAGTAAATTATTAACAGATAGAGCATATGAGTTGGAAGAAGTTTATAATTGGCGAGAAGATGCCTGATATTAACGATCCCAAGTACAAGAAGAGAGCGGAACGGGACATGGCTGCAGGCGAATGGTTTGCCCGAAAGACCGGTTTGGTGAAACTTGCTGCCAAGGTGCAGCGCTCCGCCAACAGGAATCCGAAGCGATTTTTGGCGGTTTCCTTCGGAATTGTCATTTTGGGATTTTTCTATACCGTCGGAAGCATGTTCGTCGCCTATAACCATGGCCGTCAGAGTACACATTCCGGCACGGCCGTCGAACAGGTTGACTCGGCCCTCAAAGCCAATCATAAAGGCATAGTCATGCCAAGGAGGTAGTATGGACAACAAAGCACTCAAACAGATAAATTTCAAGTCACCCAAGTACGTCATCCCGGCCATTGTCTATGTCGGTCTGTTGTTTCTTGGCTTCATGGTCATGCAGATCATAAACACCGATACCAGCGGCAAGAAGGATTTCGGTCAGACGACCGACTATCTTAACAGTGACCTCCCGCAGGCCAACACTGACAGCATCTTAGGAGACAAGATGGACAATTCCGAGAAGGAGTATGGTCAGATTACTGATCTGAGCGGTGTCAACACCATTGAGAACGACAACGACTCCGTGAACAAAAAGCAGGATTTCGAGTCCCGTTATTCCGATCAGGAGGCAGCCAGAGTCCAGCAGCAGAACGAGGAATATCAGCGCAACGAAGCCCGCAAGCTGCGTGAGATGCAACAGCGTGTCCGTACTCCCCGTTCCACAAGCAGCAGTTCCTCTGACGATTTCACCGATCCGGCAGCCGACAATGCCATTGCAAGGGCACAGCGTCAGCGTCGTCAGCGGGAGATGGAGCGTATCGGCCGAGAACTTGACTCCGATCCCTATTCCTCTACTTACAGGACCGGAAACGGCACAGGCTACCGTGGTAACGACAGCGATTACGGCAACAGCGGTCTACCCGATTATCAGGGAGGCGGAGCCGGTGGTAATGATGCAACAGGCAACACATCAGCAGGCGGATATAACGGAAACGGCAGCGGTTCGGGAAGTGGTAACGGCACCGGTTCCGGACAGAATGCGGACGGAGAAGTCCAGAAGGTCGTCAAGAAAGAGCGTCCTTCCTCCTCCTACTTCAATACCGTCGGCCGTAACACGAAGAAGAGCAAGCTTATTACCGCCATCATCGACGAGAATGTCAAGGCCGTCGAAGGCAGCCGTGTCCGTCTCAGACTGTTGGATGATGTAGAAATAGGCGACCTGACCGTGAAGAAAGGCACCTACCTCTATGCTACGATGAGCGGTTTCGGTCAGCAGCGGGTCAAGGGTACCATTCAGAGTATCTTCTATGATGAGGAGATTATCAAGGTCAGTCTCAGTATCTATGACACAGACGGACTTGAAGGTCTGTATGTGCCCGAAAGCGAGTTCCGTTCGACCGCAAAGGATATCGGCTCCTCCGCCATGTCAGGCGGCCAGATGCTGGATCAGACGAACACGTCGGGCACCGGCATCCGGGGTTGGGCAAGTCAGGCTGCCCAGAACGCATCCCAGAAGGTGATGAGTGCCTTCGGTAAAATCATCAAGACGAACCGTGTCAAACTGAAGTACGGTACCAAGGTCTATCTGGTGGACGGCAGTCAGTCAGGCAGTGACCGTGGAAGTCGTCGTCAGTCAGAAGAAGATTAACAGATAAGATAAGTATATGATTATGGAAACAAAGAATTCAAATTTCAAGAAAGCGTTACTGATGCTTTTCCTCACCGTCTTCTCGTTTGCAACTGCAAGTGCGCAGAAGACCTTTACGGACATGGAGCAGCTTACGGTCAACGAGAACGTCAGTACCATCATTACGGCATCCGAGCCCATACAGCTTGTGGATATCAGCACCGACTCCGTTGCAGGTGACAAACCCATCGACAATGTTGTCCGTATCAAGCCCAAGACCGGCAACCACAAGGACGGCGAGGTGCTGGGCATCGTCACCATCATCACCGAGAGATACCGTACACAGTATGCCCTTGTCTATACGAGCCGTCTGCAGGAAGCCGTCTCCGACAAGGAAGTGGAACTGGTGGAGCGCAATGCCTTCCACAATCCCGAAATTAGCATGTCCACCACTGATATGGTAGCCTATGCGATGAAGGTATGGAACAGCAGTGCCCGGTACCACAGCACCTATACCAAGTTCCAGAAGCTTACCATGCGCTTGAACAACGTCTATGTCGTAGGTGAGTATTTCTTCATCGACTTCAGCGTTGAGAATGCCACGAACCTTCGCTTTGACATCGACGAGTTGAGGGTCAAGCTGCAGGACAAGAAGCAGGAGAAGTCCACCAATGTCCAGACCATCGAGCTGCGTCCTGCCCTTATCCTTGACAGGAGCACCAGTTTCAGAAAAGGCTACCGCAATGTCATTGTGCTGAAGAAGATAACCTTCCCCAATGACAAAGTGCTCACTATCGAGCTCAGCGAGAAGCAGATCAGCGGGCGCACCATCTCCATGAACATAGACTATGAGGACATCCTGTCCGCAGACAGTTTCGACACCACCCTGCTGAAGGAGAATTAGTCATCGGTAACATAAAATCAGATTCCTATGATTATAGAGCATCCAATCCGTCATATCCTTGCCTTGGCCATTGCCGTCGTACTGACGGCATTGCCCGGCAAGGCCGTTGCGCAGTCCCATGGCGACCACGCTGTGTTGCAGTTGGGAGCCTCCTATCCCAAGGGACTGGAGGCAACGGTCGGTTACGAGCACGAGACCCAGTATCACAGTGCATGGGAGTATTTTGCCCGTTACTATATCAAATATAAGGAAGACCCTACAGTTGGTCATATCACCTCCGATTCCTTCTGGCACAACTACAACACATGGGACGTAGGCATTGCCTACAAGCCATGTGTGGCGAGAGGCAGAAACCACCATGGTAATCTACGTCTCGGAGTCAGTGCGGGCAGTGACCTTGACCATGTTATCGGCATGGGTCACTTCGGTTACGAGCACACCTTCAATCTCTATAGTGGCTGGTCCGTCTTCTTCCAAGTCAGGGAAGATGTCGGCATCCGCATGCAGGACACGTTCCGTACCGGAGCCTATGTCGGTGTGAAGATTCCATTATAACAATAACAAAGAATTTACTGTTATGTCGATTATAAAAAAGAGCAAACATAAAATCTTGCGTGCGCTATACATGGCTTGTGCGTTGGCCGTTCTTGCGGCCAGTGTACAGTCATGTGACACCCACGAACTGATAGATACTAATATCCATGTCGGTTATGTCCTTTGTGATGACCACAGTTGCATACCCTCCTCAATGGCCGATTCCTTGAAGAAAAACGTCGTCGGAGTCGTCTTTGCGGGTCAGACCGATGACCATCCGCCATTGGCCGTCATGCTCAAGGAGTTCGACGGAGTCTTTTGCGACACCCTGACAAGCAACGGTACCAGCACCTCCGTTACAGCCTTTGACGGCGAGAGCAATACCGTAGCGATGTTGTCCTCCGTTGACGGCAATACCGGACGATACCTGTGTCCTATTGCCGAGCATATCTTGGACAGCCATACGTCCGGTCAGAGCGATTATATTCCCAGCGTGGCGGAGATGCGTGAACTGTCATCCGTCCTATCTATTGTCAATCCCGTCATCCGCAAGTACGGTGGGGATGTCATTGCAACGACCGGAGACTGCTGGTATTGGACTTCCACTGAGGTCAGTGCCAACAGCACCATGCAGGCATGGCTGCTGAGTGCCGTCAACGGTGGTATCATCGCCACTCCGAAGACCGAGCGCCATAAGGTACGTGCTGTCCTCCGTTTGGAGTACCCGGAGTGATTAAGGTTAGGTAATGAACTTAAAAACATACTATTATGGGAGCAGCAAAAAATTTGATTGAAGCATGGAAAACCTTAGGTAAGTCCGGGTTGAAGGCAGCGTCCAAGACAGCTGCCAGATGGGGTCTTGGCGGAGCCAAGAGCCTTAAGGCATCAGACCGGCAATGGATAGAATGGCTCAAGACCAATGACAAAGCCGGACGATTTGTCAACATGGGTAAGGACACCATTGGCAGGCAGATGTGGAAAGACACCGTTACCAATGCCAAGGTCTCCTCCAAGGGAGCGGCCAAGGCACTCTACGAAAGTGGTGTAAAGGGAGGCTTTACGCCAACCGTCAAACAGGCTGCGTTGAATACTGCCAAAGTTTCCAAGGAAGCTTGGGACGTTGCCAAGCCCCATGTCAAGGAAGGAGCGAAGACGGCAGTTAAGGTCGTTGAGAAAGGTGCCGGTTGGGCAAAGGGAGTCGGAGATTTCGTTCTGAAGCATCCTATTGCCTCGTTTATTGCCGGTACTATTGCTTATAAGAAGACAGGTCATGATGACGGTTTTGTCAATTTCCTCGGCCGACTTATAGGTGGCGACGACTATCAACATAAAGGAGCGCTAAAGGTTGCAGGAGAATCCTTATTCGGTGTTAGAACCACTACGGACGGGAAAAAAGTTGATACTCCTCTCACTGAAATGATACTTGACGATGTTTTCGGCTATGGCACTTATGACAGTATAGTCTCTATGGGCAGCAATGCCGGCAATCAAATGGTTGCCAAGCTCGAAGCTATGAAAGAGAAAGGCGGAGAGGCCGGAGAGTGGGCCAAGGAACAGCTGGCCAACTTCTATAATGGAGGTACGCAGTCCTCACAGCCCACCTATGACTATGAGGGCAACATGATGGTTAAGGACACCGGTACCGGCCGTTATGTGGATAACACCACCCAACAATACCCCTCTTTGGGAAGTCAGGCAGCCGGAGGCGTAATGAATTCCCTGAACAATGCCGCCAACTATGTCAGTGGCCAGAACGTCAACAAGATGGATATCGCATCGTTGCTGATGTCCGCCTTCCTGTTCAGTCGTGCCGGGTTGATGGCCAAGGTAGGCAGTGCCGTACTTGGTGGTGTGACCGTTCACAACATCAATAAGAGAACAACTTCGCCTGCTCAGGCCGCACCCTCGCAGTCTTATGCGCAGTCGGTATCACGGCAGACCGAGAGTCAGCCGTTGTATTATCCCCAGCAGGAAGAAAACGGAGAAGAGAACAAGGCCCGTTGGGGACTCGGTAAATAACACATAAACAAAAGATATAACTGATATGAATAACGAAAACGGCAAGAATATCTACAAGGACATGTTATTGGTTTCCGACGACGGATTCTGCATGCCCTTTGAGTTGAAAAACGATGAAGGACTGGATATCATGCTTGACTACGGCAAGCAAAAGCACCCATCTACCGGAGTTGAGTTTCAGCATGACGGCATTGATCTCATCTGTAAGGACAAAGACCTCTATGCCCTTGCCGATGGTCTTATCATTGGTGCGGGCAGCGAGGAGGTTCACGGCAACTATATTGTCGCCAAGTACGGCAAGTACGAGGTGACCTATGGACATTTGTCCGAGGCCTATACCCCATATGGTACCAAGGTCACGCCCGGACAGGTAATTGCCAAGAGCGGGGATTTCCTTCATCTTGGAGTCCATTTCAATGGCAGGAGCATCAATCCGATGGAATTCCTCACCATTATCTGGCAGAACATACAGCAACTTGCAGCGATGGGCATCAAGAGTATGTCATCCGACGGCATTCCCGGTACGGAGAATGTCAAGACCAAGTATGACAAAGACTTGGATGAGATCATGATGATGATGATGCGCTGGCTGCCATCCTATCTCAACGAGCTGAAGGACGGCCAATACCGTCCCTCCGGCAGAATAGAGACCATGCTCCGTGAGACCTTCTCGAAAGCCGCAGACAAGGAATATTTCTACGAGAGCATGCCCAGTATCGCCAATCCGTTGGGCATGACCGCAAGGGCACTGCCATTGATAGAGAAAATCCAGAACATCATCATCGGAGACTTCCTCAACTTCATGGCCCTGCGTCACGGACGGTATCTGTCCACGTGGACTGACGACGAAAAAAAAAACTTCCTCATCAGTCAGGAAGACCGGAAGACAGCATGATTGTCGATCCGTTGGAGGACATGTCAGTCAGCAGCCAGTGTTACGATGTGCAGCGTAAAAGCTATATCACATACAGTAATGGTGCCACGATGGCATGGCTCAATGCCTTCTTCAACGGTAAGGAGCATCCCGACCGAGTACCCGTCACCATTGAGATGGCATGGGATATCCTTAACGGGGACGTTCCAAGGGATGAATGGTTGAAACGATTCTTCCCCAAACAGATGGCAATCTGCCAGAAGGCCATAGAGGAATCCCGTATGCGTCTGCTGGGATTCTGAGGTTACATTATCATATACAATAATAAAAAGATATGTCACAAGGAAAAGACTACTCACGGTTGTCCCAGATAGACTACTGCATCCAGAACTACTACTCGAAGTATCTTGCCGCAAGCGTCAATAAGACCTTCCGGGAAGTAAATGTCAAGCGCAGTAAGGAGGTAATGGAGCATTACAACGCGTATATTCCTATTCCTGCTCCCCTTCAGGGACTGGGACAGTTGGCCCAATTGAATGTCGCCCAGAAAATTGCCAACCATGAAGGAAAATGGAGCAGCAAGGATGATGATACCATAGCCTTGGGAATTGTCGGAAAATGGCAACGTGATAAGGTCATGCAAAGAGACTTTAAAGTCCTTTTGTCAGAGCTCTATAACGAGGTTTTACGTCACAATGGCGGTATCGACAAGGACGGTACGTTAGCGAAAAATACCGTCGCCTACTTCAACCTTCGTCTTCGTGAGGCGATGGTTGCGCAGCTTGCCCGGAACAAAGTGCCGAAAAGTTCTGCCCAGTACATAGCTTCCCGTAGTTTCAACAACAGCACCCTATGTATGTTGATGCCATCACGTGTTACGGGTGGTATGGAAGAGGAAGTGGACAAAAGAGCAGAGAAAATATATAATCCGTCCAAGGCGGAGAAAGCATCCGCTTGGTTAGGCGGAGAAGCCATTGACTGGGCAACACTCGGTGGTGTGTCCGGGGTGGGTGGCTCTGCTGCTAATCTCGGAAAGTCCGTCGTCAAATTCATGGCTATTGATTTTGGTATACAAAAGGCTGCTTCTTGGGTTAACGGCTCCGGGAAGTCCGCCACTACCTTACAGGAAGCCGGCCAGTCATTGTTCCATGATCCGACAGCATCGTCCAAGATTATTGCCGGTAGCAAGGCATACTGCAAGCAGGGTACCGAGCTCATAGCCCGTATCAATGACAATCTGAGTAAGAGCCATAAGATAAAGGTAGGCCGCCCTTCCTTCGGTATGGAAGTCAAGTCCCAGCAGTTCGGTTTGGCCAGACAGTCAGCGGGCAGTTCTAGAAAGATGTTGCGCAGCCTCACTGATTTCTTTGACAAACAGGCCATCCGTTATGATTCCACGAGACTGCCTCCTAATTGGATGGCAGGCAAGACCGCTAAGCAGTGCCGTACCTTTGGATCCTATTTCTTCGGTATTGCAAAGCAGTGTTCCATGGAGCGTCGTGAAGGAGTCAAGGTCAATGGCAGATACATGTCGTTGGCAGCCATCAGCCAGCGTGCGTATGATTACGTCCATGCAGCCGTCCTGATAGATGATAGGACCGCAGCTAAGAAGGCAGAGTATGCCAGAAGCAGTCAGTCGCATAGCCATAAGGCCGTACACCGAGAGAGTCTTTCCACTACCCCACCGGCTGCATCCTATGCCATGGCACAGACACAACCGGGCAACGGCATACAGCCTATTGTCAACTCCCAGACACAGCCGACCGAAGGATCCTATGTCAGACAGGAGGTCAACCCACTTCTATCAGGTTGGCAGAAAGCGCTTGATGGTTTCGGCTTCGGAGACATCGGCTCGTTGGGACAGAACTTGGGATATGTCTTCGCCATGTTGCCCGACATGCTGATTGGCATGCTGACAGGCAAGAATCCTGACATGAAGATGGAAAACAATATGCTTCCCTTGGCTTCCATCATGTTGGGAATGTTCACGAAGAACAAGATGCTCAAGCTTATGTTCATGGGAATGGGCGGAATGTCACTGCTGAACAATGCCGGTCATGCAGCCCTAGCCCAGAGAGACCGACAGGCGGACAATCGTGTAAGACAATACAAGATATATCAGGATGAGCCGTTGAATCCCCGTATCAAGAATCCAGTCATTAAGGGAAAGAGCATGATATGCGAGATTGACGGTCAGAATCTTGTGATACAGATAAACAAGGACGATGCCCTCTACTGCTATGAGAAAGGAATTCTTCCACTTAATGTTTTGGCCAATTCCGTTCTTAAGGCATATGACAGAGAAAGAGACAATATTTCTATGGAATATGACCGTCAGCAGAACATGCAGGAGGAGAGCAGACAGTCGGTACAGCTCAAATAGCCCGTCCTTTATTCATAGTTCCAACATTCATATCACTTACTATCTCTGTTGGGTCCCATTGGCGTAGTTAGTTGCGTCGATGGGACTTTTAAGTAAGATTATTTTGATCCATTATTTTTTATCGAACATTTTTGCAAAACCCGCCAACACTAAAAAAATGAAAGCATATACCAATGCTTTAAGGATATAAGGCCATACATATTTTACAAACAACCATCCCAAGCCACCTACTATAGCAATTACAGCGGCAATGATAACTAAGATAAAAAACGCATAGGAGAAATTGTATATGGTTTTATTCCGGGCATTGGCACGATTGGCCTTCCTGACAAATTCTTCGAATTCTTCATCATCCTCGCTTGTGGCCTCCTGTTGTTGATTTGGATTAGCTGTGTTCTCATCCAGCGTGGAATCGAATATTCTTTTCTTTTCTTCGTCAGACAGCACTTCGTAAGCTTCCTCAATAGTCTGGAACATCTGCGTGGCATTCTGAAGCTTGCATTTGTCCGGATGATATTTGAGGCACAGATTCCTATATGCGCTCTTGATTTCGTCTTGAGTTGCATTTCTTGTTAGTCCGAGTATAGTGTAATAGTTTACCATGTTGTTTCATTTTCATGTTGTCACAAAATTAATTATTTACTTTTTGACAACAAAGGGGAAATCCCTATTTGTTTATAGGGAATAAATATTTTTACAAAATCCCAATTTAAATTTCAAAGTCCGAAATTTAACATTTTAGCCCTCGTTTTTGTAAAGATTATAGAAAAAACAGCGTAAAATTACCGCCAAAATGTTAATATAAGGCATTTATATTTTTATTATACTTTACATCATACTTTCTTGTTTACTTTGCATGTGAATAGAAGACAAAAGTCTTCCGTAACTTACATTAAAAATCGCATTGCATGTTAGTTGAATTGATGTCACATATCAACGCTTCAGTATTGGGCATAATTCTGTCTATTGTATCGGTCCCCGTCTATGGCCAGCGTACTCCCGGACGTATCATCGGTTGGGAGGACATTGGATATAAGGACTATAGGATTTATGTACCTAAGCTCTCCTCTTCTGTATCTCAGGACCCCGAGTATTCCGTCAATACGTCTGATAGGATGGGACTGAATACAAGTATCAACGAAATGCACGATTTCGGAGAAACTGGTATGAAGTTCAAGGTTCATACCAATCTTGCCTATGATGCGGCACTTGCACCCAATGCAGGCTTTGAATTGTCCTTTAGTGACAACTGGACGGTGGGTACAGACGCTTGGATAGCGTGGCTTCGCAATTCCCGCCATAACGCTTGGTATGAGCACTACGGTTTTGATATCTATGGCAGATACTGGTTCGGTAAGAAACATACGAGACCGTTCACTGGATATCATGTCGGTCCTTATGCAGGCACGTTGACTTATGATTTATATCCGGAGAATAAAGGATATCAGTGCAACAAGATGTTCAAGACCTTCAGAGTCGGTGCTGAGTTCGGCTATGCCGTGCCCGTCAAGAATTTCACCTTCGATTTTTATGCCGGAATTGGTTTCCTGCACACACGTCAGGATGTCTATTATCCCAATAAGTTCAGCAACGGCTATTACAAAGCCTATCGCAGATACAGAAACCTTCCCGACTTCACCCGTTTCGGAGTAACAGCCGGTTATGTTTTCGGTAAGTAAAATGAAGAAATGAAGATAAGAATGAAAAGACTTATATACTCCTGCATACTTGTATTGTCAACATCATTAAGTCTGATGTCATGTCAGTATAAGGACTTCGAAGATTACGACGGTACGGTACCCGTAAAGGTGGTTGTCGACTATTCTTTACTGGACTTTACCCCTGAGGTGACAAGAGTCATGTTCTATCCGAAGGAAGGACAATTTACAAATCCCTATAAGGTGGACGTAAAGGACTCCATGTATGTTAACCTGCCTTCAGGTCTCTATGACATAGTAGCCTATAACAACGACAGTGAGATTAACCGTCTGGACGATGATACAGAAAAGGACTCAGTGCGAGTCTATGTACCCGAATCACGCTTTCAGGTGTCCAAAAATCAAGATAGTGTCCTGTATGACTATCCCGACAGATTCGCAGTGAGTCATCTTAAGAATGTTGGACTTTACACGGACGGTAGTTGCCATATCTGTGACGGCAGGAGCGTGCGTATCTATCCGGAGGAGACAACCAAGCAGATCAACCTTGTCATAAGAGGAGTCAAGAATCTGCAATATGGAAAGTCCTTTCATATCATTTTGGACTCCACCTATGTCAGCAGTTATCTCACCGGTGCAAGCAAGGGAGCAATCGGCAGACTGTCATGTGAGGCAATAACTGACAGTTCTAGTGTAGTGTCCTGACCATATTTATATCTTTACAGACAGCGTTAAATATTAGTAAATAATTGATTATAAACAAATTGCGCCAAAACACTTTTA
>Ga0256406_1002802_pt1 | contig 23442 bp, 27 predicted proteins | sample RumenRJG_03DNA_FD_185986 | JGI IMG/M metagenome (GOLD analysis project Ga0256406, IMG submission 185986) | Bovine rumen microbial communities from Lethbridge, Alberta, Canada - RJG_03 | ecosystem: Host-associated > Mammals > Digestive system > Stomach > Rumen | place: Canada: Alberta | collected... | reverse complement strand
CCTGCTTGCGACCAAGGGTGGTCTTGGGGAGCATGCCCTTGACGGCGTGCTCGATCACGCGCTCGGGGTGCTTGGCCATGGCCTCCTTGAAGGACTCGGTCTTGAGTCCGCCGAGGTAGCCGGAGTAACGCCAGTAGGACTTGGTGTTTGCCTTGTTGCCGGTAAGAACGACCTTGTCGGCATTGATGACAATCACGAAGTCACCGGTGTCTGCGTTGGGGGTGTACTGGGGCTTGTTCTTGCCGCGGAGAATCATGGCGGCCTGGGTCGCGAGGCGACCGAGCGTCATGCCGTCGGCGTCGATGAGCACCCACTTGCGCTCGACTTCGCCCGCCTTGGCGAAATGAGTCGACTTCTTCACTTGACTCCTCCTACACACATCTTGGAATGGCTGCCTCTGGACAGGCCGCCGTGCTTTTTCGAAACAGAGGTTACGGGGCTCTGGGTGGAAAAGCCTTAAAAGTATACAGCCACAGACGTCCTGTTTACCGAGCTTTTTTCCCACACAATTTTGACAAGCGAGAAGGACCCGGTCCGGCGGGTGACGCAGCCGTCTCGGGCACCCCTGCCCCCTACAGAAACGCGCGAATCTCCTCGAGGTGGCTCGTCGCCTCCTGGCGCCCCTGCAGGTAGAGTCGCAAAAGCGGCTCGCCGTTGTGCTCGGACGTGCGAATCGTCACTGGCTCGGGCGGCAAGAGCACCAGTGCGCGGCCCTCGGCCTCGAGGCCGGCAAGCTCCTCTCGCTGCGCGTTGTAGCGGTCGGCACGCGTGGCAAGCGCTTGCTCGTAGTAGGGATAGACGTCGTAGCGGTGGGTCCTCAGGATGGCGCGCTCGGTGGCCCCATCCTTGATGTAGGTACGGTCCTGCGTGAGCACCACAAGCGCACGGTCGGCGGGCTCTGCTCCGGGAACCTCAGGCGCACCGTCGAGCCCCATGGCAACGGCAAAGGGAATCGAGTCTGTGGTGCCGCCGTCGAGGTAGCGATGGCCGTCTATCTCGACCATCGTCGAGACGCCCGGCAACGAGGCGGAGGCGCGGGCCTTGGTGGCGTCGAGCTTCTCGCCCTCCACGTGCAGATAGGCCGGTGCACCAAAGAGCACGTCAGACGCCACGAAGTACATGGGCGTGAGGTCCTTGTTAAAGACGTCGAGGTCGCAGGGGTCAATGTGGTTCTGGACCTCGTCGTACATGAAGTCGGTCCCCGCAAGGTTGCCCGTGCGCACGAGCGAGAGGAGAGACATCATGCGCGGGTCGTCGCGAAACGTGAGCATGACGCGCATGGTGCGGCCAATCTGGCGCGAGCGATAGCTCACGGCGTTGAGCGCGCCGGCCGAGACACCCCACACGCTCTTGAAGGAGCTGGTGTAGATGCCGTTCTCGAGAAGGACGTCGAGAACGCCTGCCGTGAAGATGCCCCTGTAGCCGCCACCCTCGAGCACGAGGGCGGGCTTGTCGCTGCTGCCCATAGACCGCCTCCGAATACGAACCGTCACGTTGCCACGCCACGCGCGACCACCCAACTATACAAAAAGCGCCGAGCCCCATAGAGGGGTTCGACGCCTACGCTTTTGGTGGAGCTGAGGCACACTTACCCGAACACCTCCAGCACGATAGTCCTGGAGGAATGCATGGTGGAAGTTGCCCACACATCGTTCGTCATTGTCACGATGATAACGGATTATCGCAGGTAAACGGCTTGTTGTAAGGCGTTCTAAGGGGCGGTCGCACCTGGGCATGACGTCTCATGCCTGCCTTTTCGCTAATACTTAAGCTTCTGGCCAGGATAGATGGTGTACGGAGAGCTGATGCCGTTCTTGCTGGCGATGGTGCGCCAATTGACCCCCAAGACTGCGCCGATGTGAGAGAGTGTGTCGCCACGCTTCACGATGTACGTCCTTGACGGCTGGATAGCCTTGTTAATTGCTTCCTGCACCTCCGCATAGCGGGTGCCGAGCGCACGCTTGCGCTCATTGCCGTTTCCATATTTCCCGGCAAGCGTCTCATCACGAAGAGTCGACACAGACGCCGTGCAAACGTGGTTCACGAGCGCTTGAATCTCGTCATATCGAGACCCAAGAGCCTTCTTGCGGTCCTCTCCGGAGCCGTAATCGCCAGCGAGCACGTTTCCGAGGAGCACGATCGAGCTGAGACTGGCGTCAGCCGTGACAACCTGCTTCTTTTCGATGACGCTTGCGATTGTGGAGACGAAGCTCGCAAGCGTGCGCTTGCCGTTCAGCGCGTTGCAGTCGACGGAGTCGCCAATTCCAGGCACCTTGCCTGCGCTCGTGAACTGCCAAAGGTCGCAGGGGTGGTTGGGCGGAGTGTGCGCTAGACCGTCGTTGACGCCATATTTCGGAATCCATCGCCACTTCTCTCCATAGCTAGTGGTGCCATATTCGCTATAGAGGTTGTTGGCGATATAGATGCCATTGTCGAGTCCATTTGCGTTGAGCGTCGCCATTGCTGCCTTGATGCCAGAGATTGACTGGCCGGAGACCTCGACATCCAGGATGTAGCCGCGTACCTTGGTGGCACCAGCAGCCTTCGCCCTGGATACCATGCGTGCTGCTTCGGTTGCGCCTCCGTTGCGGTAGAAGCCGTAGCAGTAGTAGGGAATGCCGCACTGCTCGCAATTCCTGATGTTGCGTGCGAGCTTCTTGTCGAGATAGGTGCCATCCTGGACACGGAGGATTGCGAAATGCATGTCAGGCTTCGCTGTCGGCCAGTCAATATCACCTTGCCAAGACGAGACATCGACGATCGTCGGGAGGATGCCAGCCATCACTCATCACCGTCCTCGTCCTTGTATTTGCTGCCCATATAGCTGTCTTCTGGCGTCTGCTCGTCATCTGCAGGCGCGTCGAAGATGGTCTTGATTGGCTCTTCGTTTTCGGTGTTCATTCAGATCTCCTAGCCCTTGCGAGGCTCGTCGTAGCCCATTGCCTGGCCAGAGTCGCCGATGCCAGCCGTGGTAGGGTCATTGACGATGCCGAGGATGGAGAGCAGCGCGAAGGCTGCGTTCACGATTGCAGTGAGTTCGGTCCCCAGCTCTCCGAAGTCGAAGCGGTAGCCGAATGGGACGGCAACCACCTGGATGAGCAGGAGGGTCGCCGGAATGACTGAGAGCCAGAAGCTCTTGTTCTTCAGTCGGACTTTCCAGTTGATGTTCATGCCATCTCCTAATAAAAAAGCAGCCCTCGGCTGCTTCTTGATGTTCTATGTGAGACTCGCCTAGATCTTTTCGAAATCAGGATGATGCTCCAGGTATATATCGACGTCCTCACCAAGGACATGGTCCATATATGCCTTTGTCTTATGGTTGCCGCCAAGAGACCTGTAGAGCACATACGCCTCAAGCTTCTCTGTGAGGGCGAAATGCTCGTCATATACCGCCATGCGAAAAACCATGATGGCCATGGCATCCATCATCTTCTTCTCGTCCTGGTCATGCTGTCTCTGCTGATGCGTCAGCTTGGCGATGCGTGTGCAGAGGGCCGTGATGAGCGCGACGATGAGCGCCGACAGGATGCCGAGGATGAAGTTGTCTATCTCAGGGTTTCCCGTCATCGCTGGCCTTCCAGACCGTCATCATCATCGGCATCGAGCATCTTCTTTACCTCATCGCGCCAGCGCTCTGGCACGGATTCGAGAGTCCTCTTTCCGGCCTTGATTGCGCGGTAGTAGATCTTCGCCATCACTGCTCACCTCCGATGATGTCGCCAAGTTCGAGGAGCGCTGCCGCGTTGTCCTCTGCGAGCTGCCTTGCAGCCGCCACCTGCTCTGCAAGGCTCTCTCCATCATGCTCGTGCGCCGACCAGAGAGCGTCGAAATCAGCCTCAATTTCGGCTGGCGTAGGAGTGCCGTCAGCGACGAAATGCAGCTCGTCGGCAATCCACATGTCTACGCTGACACCTTCCGCGATATCCGCAGTGGTCTTGGTGATGTTCTTGCGCAGCCACACGTCGGTACGGCTAGTGCCGTGAGGCTCACACTGCACCTTCGCGGGCTGTGATTCCGAAATCGAATTCGCTACCATGTTGCTCCTTTCCCGCAGCGCTTATCATGCGTCGCGCGTGCCTCATGACATTGTCGAAACCGTTGCGCATGACAACGGAGAATGAATCGGAATGCCGGAAGTAGCCCCAATAGCTCGTTACGCGCCGCGCCGAGGTCAGCGTCCGGCGTCTCCTGAACGCCCTGAACGCACGGCATGCTCTCAGGAATATGTTTGCGCGGATCGTTGTTCTGATCGGTCGCACCGTGTAGCCAAGGGCGTCCATCGGCTCATCCTCTCCGATGCGGCAGACCTTCCACGGCTTCACCGAGAGGCAGAGCTTGTCCTTGAGGTAGCGTTGCAGCTTCCTCGCAGCGCTCCTCAGGTCGCGCTTGTCAGGGGAGAAGAGGAACACGTCATCCGCGTACCACAGCTGATGCGCAACGAGTGCCTTGCTTGCTCCCCTGCGGGTCTTGTGCATCGATTCGACCTCGTGATAGCCGAAGCTCAGGACGAGCTGCGCCATCCTCAGGCTGAAGAAGCTTCCTATCTCAAGGCCACCGTCATATGTCGACAGAAGCGTCTCGCATAGATAGATGATGTCGCTGCTCTTTACGTACTTCCTGATGATGCGGATGACGAGAGCGCCCGATATGCTCGGATAGCACTTCCTGACGTCCAGGTGAACGTAATAGCCTCCCTGATGCGCCCACCTGCGCATCGCATGTGCAGCCATGAGCTGGCCTTTACCCTTGATGCTTGACACCTGCCAGAACCCGATGCGTGCCTCCAGGAGCGGTGCGAGCGCGGTGACGGCGACGTAGTCGCAGATCTGCTGTTTAACGCTCTCTACGCCTATGGTGCGCAGCTTGCCGTTCGTCGGCTCGCGATGCACGTATCTCTTGATGGGCCGGAGCCTCAGCCTCCTCTCCCGTATCTCGCAAGCTATCTCCTGCATGAGAGCCTGTGCGCTCCCATGCTCTTCGTCGATGCGCCAGGAGTTCTTGCGCCCTGCCGGAGCCTTGAGCCATGCGTCGTATGCAAGCCATACGTCTGACTGCCTGATCTCCAGCCCCTTGCAATACGTTCTCATCGACCATGTTTCCAATCTCTGGATGCCGTCCGAGCGGTCGCTTATGGCTACTGGCCCGGTGGTCTTGAGGCCATTTCACTCAGTTGAGCAAGGCAAGCCCGCTCCCTCCCAGTGGGGCGGGTAGTCGCGGCGGAATGATGGTTGATTGCCTCGGAGCGTCCATAGAGGCGCGAGCCGTAGTTCCACCTGGCATTGCCGGTGCCGTTGTTGCAGTTCGCGTAGAACAGCCCAGCGTTGCCCCTGTTCCTCAAGTTGCCGAGGGAGAGCAAGCGAAATGACGGCCCACGCGCCGCGAATCCCTGTTCCTATCCTAGAAGAGGGGAATTGATTCCCCTCTTCCCGCTACGCGGGAATTCACCCCTTGGAGCGACCATTTGCCGAGAGGCGCGAGCCGCAGCTCCACCAAGCATTGCCGGTGCCGCTGGCGCAGTTCGCGCCGAACCGCCCAGCGTTGCCCCCGCTCCACAAGTCGCCGAGGGAGAGCCACTCCCTGAGTCCGGTCGCGGTGTCCGAGTTCTTCCAGATCTGGTCGCAGACGCCCGTCGTGGTGGATGCTCCGGACCCCTGCTGCAGCATGAAGCCGCCGACCGTCTTAGGATAGAGTCCATAGACGCTTGCATCAGCCGTGCTGGCTGCAAGATGGCCGACAAGCTCGGCACCATCGGCGAGCTCACCCGACTTCTCGGCCTTGGTGTCGTGATTTACGTATACGTCCCAACCAGACCCGGTGCTGTTCAGCAGGATGTTGCCAATCACCTCGTACATTCCATGGGCAAGCTCGATGCCCTGAAGCTTGTAGGGCTGCTTCGAGTCGGTGCATGATGTCGGGGAGCCGTCCCCCTCGACATCGTCGCAGGCTCCGCAAGCCCAGGGAATCGTGCTGAGGAGATACGTGGTCTTTGTGTCGAATGACTTGGATACATCGAGGTAGATGGCAACGTTCGAGGAATCATACGTTTCCTTGCGCGTGATGCATGCTCCGCTGACGATGTCATAGTTGTAGCTATTGCCACGGTCGTTGTTGGCGGTCCCGGACGTCGGCGCATGCGTCCCGAGGATGACGGAGGAGCCGACAATCAGCGCGTCTGCCTTGTTCTTCGCGATGATGACCCGCGTCGCTCCGCTCTCCGCGACCGTAGGAGAGCACTGGATGTCATAGCCGGTGCATCCGGTGAAGATCGCCTGTGAGTTCTTGGTCGCGTACTTCAACATGAACATCGTCTTGACGTACCAGTCATCGGCGGTGTTGCGGAAGCTGTATCCGGTCGATGCGGTCTTGCAGAGGCTTACTCCGATGTCGTGAGACACGAACCTCTTTACCTGCGCCCCGGTCACGCTCCTGGGGTTGCCGTCGGTGTCTGTCGAAAGCGGGTACTTAGCGTATAGCATGAATGGCCTTACGGTACCGTCTGGCAGCAATCCCCCTGGCTGGACCGACATGTCGCTGCGGCGCGTGTCGGAGATGATGATTGTGATGTTTGAGCTGTCCTCGACCTCAACCGTATAGAGGGTTGGGGTCAGGACAAAGACGTCCTTTCCGTGCGGATCGTAGCGGCCATCACCGTCTATTGCCACGACGTGAGCCTTCCCATCGACATCGACCGTGGCGTTGACATCGACGTGAATGAAAGGCCCAAGGCCAATGTACGGATCGACGGCAGGGCGTCCAACGATTCCAGGCGTCGGGACTGCGATGCCCTCGTTTGCCGATGTCTTCGTACATGCAACAGCGCTGCCCTTTGGCACCTTGATGCCATAGCTCTTGCCGTCACGCATGCCGCCAAGCCACGATGCGATGCTCGAATCCGTGTAATAGCCGAGCGCCTCGTCGTAGATCGGCACGGTCCTGGCACCAAGGCCGATGACAGCCTCGACCAGCGCCCTGCCGGTCTCGTCTGACATGATATGTGTCTTTTTCGCCATCTTAATCCTCCTTGTCGACGAGAGTGATGTATGAGGTGTCCCCCACCGTGTCGTAGTCCAGGTAGAGCGACCCGGCGAGCGATACGGCGCTCCTGGCCTCAGCTGCGGCCTGAGTGGCGTCGGTGGCTGCAGCAGAGGCGCTCGAAGCCGCATTGCTCGCCGCCGATGCGGCGCTGTTTGCGCTCGATGCTGCGCTCGTGGCAGCAGAAGTGGCATTCTGAGCCGCCTTGACTGCAGCGTCGACCATGGTGTCGCTGCTCGCCGCTGGAGCAAGCCCATCCAGTGCGCTTCGCAGGATGTCCAGGGAGAAGCGCTCCGTCGAGTAGGTCTTGCCACCGATGACGAGCACGAAATACGCCTCGTCGGTGAATCCCGGCGAAGCCGCGAGCTTGCTCTCGTCGCATACGTGGGTTACCGTGCTGCCGGACACGCTTCCCGTCCCGCGGTAATAGTGGATGCGGTCAGGAAGACGCACGACGAGCTGCGCAGTCGCCCCAGTCAGGTCGACCGATTCTCCGTTGTCGTAGATGGTGGCCTTGATTGTCGTGCCGCCATCATCGCCCTGGCCGATCCTGATGCACTGTCCGTTTCCGCGCTTGCCGATGTCCAGGTCAATCGTCTGTGTGTTCATGGTCATCGCCTTACTTGGACTGGGTGACTGCCCAATTGAGTGCCCTAACGAGGTCATCGACTCCGTATGTGGCCGTGTAGTTGTTGCCGTATATCTTCAGCGTCGAGAATGCGGCGTAAATCTGCCTGTCCTCGTTCTTGCAGAGAAGCGAGGCTCCTCCGGATCCAGAGTCAAGCCCTACGCCCTTGTCGGAAGATATGTACATACCAGACCATCCGCCTGAGCTTTGGTAGGCGATGCTGGCTTGTTGGTTGCACATCGTGATTTTCGCCGAGTTGCTAAGTCCACCGAGGTTGATGCTGTCGCCAGCGAACTTCGCGATGGTGGTGTCGCCCTCTTTGATGCTCATGCCGGTCGAATCGATGTCGACATGGTGAGCTGTGCTCTTGCCGATTCTCGCCAGCGCTGCTGCGAAGCTCGCGAGAATGGTTGACCCGTCCGTGTTGTAGAAGTTGAGTCCGCTTCTGTCGATTGTCGCATGCGCAAAGCTCGCGGCACCTATCCTCACCTGCGCTGAGTTTGCCGCAGGAGACTGGGCAAGCTGCGTTGTGACGGAGAAGACGTCGGCGTCCCCTCCAATGTTCTCGTGGCCCTTCAGGACGATGTGCAGGCCAGCCTGTGCGCTGTTAGACGGTGCCTCAAGGATAATCTTGTTGTTCTTTCCGATGAAGCACTCATCTCCGCTGAGCTGCGCCGATTCGGTGCCGTCGGAGTCGTAGACCTTCAGCCCTTTCTGGTCAACGGTCGTATGCACGTCCTTCTCAGTGCCGATTGTGACCCCGCTGTTGGCGAATATGGCACGGACGTTGCCGGCATCATTCCCCTGTCCGTCGTAGACGGTGATTCCGCTTGCGCTCATCGCACAGGCGATGACCTCCGCGACTCGAAGGAGTATTCCCTTCGCGTTGACCAGGATGTTGTGTCCAGAGTTCGGCGTGCTTTCGGTCTCCGTGACATGGACTCCGTTGTCATCGGCGTAGAAGTGCTGGTTTGTTGCCTTGGCTATGGTCTCGGACTCCTTAGATGCGGCCTCGTATGACGCCTTTGTCGGGTCGGGAGTCGGGTCCGTGACCGTGTCCCACTCGACCTCTTCCTCGGTTCCGTCTGACAGGTGGGCTATGGCCTTGTATCCGGCGTCCTTGAAGCCCTGCAGCACTGATTTCGCGAAGTCGTGAATCGGTATGTCGACTACGGTTTTCCTTGTTGACATTAGAAGAGCCTCCGTCAATTGATCCAGGTGTCGGATGCCGCGACATCGGTGCCTGCCGATGCCAGGTCTCCGTATGACCATTTCGGTAGAGTCCCGCTCGTGACCTTGCCAGGGGCGATCTCGGTGCCGTCTCCCGACTGCACGTCCACGCTCGACGGGTCGATGTAGGATGCCTGGTCGGCGACCTCCTCGGTGACCGTCATGCGGGCCGTATAGCTCATGATGCTCGCCATACGCGCACCTCCTTATGTCCCGACCGTCGTGTACGACGTTAGAATCCCGTCGATGAACGTCAACTTGAGAGTTCCATATGTCCAGTTGACGCCTCCAGAGCCGTTGGCGTACTGGCTGGATATCAATGGCTGCTCAATCGTTCCGGTGAATCCCGCAGTCGCTATCGACGATTCGTCTGACGAGTTGGCGACGCATATGTAGGGGCTTGATATCCTCAACGCGGTCTCGGATGTGAGCTGCAGACCCCTGTGCTCCTGTCCCTTGTTTGGTCCGTCGACCCATACGAAATGCCCTTTATAGTCGATCTTGCCAACCTGCTGTCCGCCCTCGAAACCCACAAGCTGGCCGTCTGGCGTGAGGCGCATGCCGTCACTTGACGTACCTGCAGTGAAAGTCCCTGATGCGTTGATGTCCTTCGCGACGAGTCCGGTGGTGACGATCCCTCCAGTGTCGAGGTTGAGGCTGTTCTTGCTCTGGCTGTCCGTGAGCGTGCCGGCCCTGATGTAGTCGGCAAGTATCGTCCCCGACTTGATGAAGCTGCCGTTGATGTAGAGGCTTCCGTCCGCCATGTAAATGCCTTGCAGCTTGCCGTTGTTGGTAAGCCTGTTGAACACCTCGGACTGCGTGAGGTAGGCGTCGTAGGCGCTTACCGCCTCGCTGGACTTCTGTGATGCGACGGTCGCTGACATCTGCATGCTGGTCGCATATGGCTTGTATTGCCCCTCGTACTCTCCCCTGTAGAGGGATATCCGCAGGTCGACGCTGACGGTTGACCCAGCTGGCACGGATATCCTGGTGTCAGATATGGACGTGGCCACGCCGATTGAGCCAGTGGACCTGAGCTTTGCCCGGCGTATGACGTAGTCTGACGAGTCCTCGATGACTATTGCCACGGCTCCATTGCCGAGCTGCTCCAGGCTGCTCGCGTCAGATAGGTAGAGCGTGGGCTGCGACCCGGAGTGGCTCGCGTTGACCACCTCCACCATCATGGTGTAGAGGCTGTTCGGCTCGATTCCGTCTGACTTTCGCGGCGCGAAGTGGCATACGTATGCGGAAGTTCCCTTCGAGTTGTCGACCTCGATGTGCGCCCAGCCGTCAGCAAGCCGCGTGATGTGGCTGTCAACCTTTGCCCAGTACCACAGCGATGGCTGAGCACCGAAATAAGGCGTCAAGTTCTGAGTCCCGGTGTTCGTGATGGTCTCGCGGCCATTTCCGCCAGCGATCTTCGCGCCACTCGAAAGGCTGAACTCCCCGGTGTCGAGGTCCCAGTAGTTCGAACCCTTCGCGTCGGTCAGCAGGCCAGCACGAATCCTGTCGGCACGCATCGTGCCGGCATTGATGCAGTCGGCCACTACCTGCGAGCCTGTGATGAACGTGCGCCAGTCCCATGTTCCGTCGCTCGCAAGCGATGACGCGAGCCTTATGCCGGCCCCGCTGATGTTGACTGCCCACATGCCGGACGTTGCCTTGAGAGGCAGCCCGGTTGCCATGTCCAGCGGAACGTTGCTGTATATGGAGCCGAATGCGAATCCGTCGACCCTGTATGTGCCGGCATTGTTGAACTGGCCGTTGAGGGCGTTAACGAGATGGCTGAGCCATCCAGGCGATGCCGATGCTGCCGCATCGTATGTCGCCCGAGCCGATGATGACGAGCGCATGCTCTGGGCGACGCTCGACCACATGTCGGTAAGCTGGTCGGTGAGGTTGCCGAAGGTCACGGTAGCACGCCCGGTGAGTAGGTCCCTCTCCGTTTTGGTGACGCGGCCCTGGAGCCTGATGCCCTTGCCGTCATCGGTGAAGCCCCTGTCGATGATGGCAACGGAGTCGCCGGTCTCGACTCTCTCCCAGTCCCTGCCGAAGGCGTAGAGGTCTATCGCGTCCGCGTCGTAGGAGACCTTAGGCTCATTGACGCTCGCGAGGTAGTCCTTCGTCTCCTGGAGGAGCACGGCGGCATCCTCGCAGTCCTCGTCGATGAAGATGCCTACCGATGGTGCGACGCTCCCGTCAGCGGCGGGATGTCCCCACAGCGTCTGTGCCTCGGCATCGTCTACGTAGTCCTTGCCGTTGTTGATGTCGCCGAACGTGAGCCTGCGCCCGTATCCTCCGGTGTCGGTCTCGACTCCCTTGCCGTAGCCGTAGATGCGCGACTTTGGGTTGTCGCTGAGCACCGAGCGCTTGACCGACACGAGGTCCTTTGTCCATACGAAGCGCTTTGGAGATGCCTGGTCCCCGCGAAGCGCCCTGATGCCCACCGAGCGCCCGGTCACTGATTGGCCGTCCGTCGTGATCACCGTCTCAAGCTCTCCGCCCCATGCTTCGAGCAGCTCTCCGATGGCCTCACGCACAGACTCGTGGTAGAAGGTGCGGGATGCGCTCGACTTGACGTCGCATGTGCCGACAGACCATCTCGTCCCCGACAGTATCGACTGCAGGGCGACGGCAGCGGTGCCGCTCGGCCTCTTGTCCTCGACGTAGTCATCCCACGTCTCGTTGATGGAGTTGATGCAGGTCGCCTCGGTCATCCTCTGGCCGTCCGAGTCGTGCGTCCTCGTGAGCGAGTCGACGATGTGCTCGTGTGCGGTGCCGCCGAAGTCGACCCAGACGATGCGGTCGCCCTTGCCGAGGTCATCCGAGCAGGTTATCGCAAGCTCGTCGGTGCCGTCCAGGGCGTCGGTGTGCTTCGCCTCGCGCACGTCCAGGCGTCCCAGGTTCTCCCCGAACCGTGAGAACCGGGTGAACCCTATGCGTCGTATCAGAGCCATCTCTCCACCCATTCAATCGCTGCCGTCCCTGACGTGATCGCCAGGTGCGTGACCCCCGAGAGGTCGAAGTAGTCGGAAAGGACGGACACTGCTGCGGTCGACCCGTTGACGGTCGCGTGCTCGCGCTCCATGTCGAGCACGATCGTCGTTGCTGACGTGAAGCTCCCGGAGAGCTGCACGTACTCGCCCGTGTCGATGTCCTCTATCTTCCATGTGGAGCAAGCCCCCGGCTTTGCGGTGACGGTCGCGCGTGTCGGTCGGCTCCCCCCGGCATTGAGCACCCTGGTACCTCCGGAGCTGATCGTCATCGTCCTGCGCTGTCCGTAGTAGTCGGGGTCTCCTACATGGAAGGTGATGGTCGTCTCTGGGCACTTGTCGGTGATTTCACCGAGGTCGGTGTCCCCGCTCACGATGGCCATCAGGTACATGGTCGGATCGTCGGGAAGGTAGAGGGGCGCAGGCTCCGTGGTCCACAGCATCTCGGCAAGTCGGTGCCTTACCTCGGATACTTCCCTGCGCCATTCGCTCCTGAGCACTGCCTCTACCGGCAGGTCATAGCCGTCCCGATACGTCGACTCGAAGACCTCTCCATGCCTGCCGGAGATGTGCTCGAACGTCGGCTTCGTCGGGGCCATGATTGGCTTGTGCACGCGGCACATGAGGTATTGCGAGAGGTCATGGCCGTTGAACACGATGCGGTCACGCTGGCTCCGCGCTCTCTTATGTTGCAACTGGCACCCCTCTCTGCTTGAGCTTCGTGGCGATGCCCGCCCCGATCTGCTGGCCGGTCTCGTATGCGTCGAGCTTGTCGGAAACCTGCGCGTTGACCGTCACTTCTATCGATATGGCGGTGCCCTTCAACCCTCCGAGCTTGTCGATGGCGTCTGCCATGAGGTCAGACAGGCGGTCGATGGGAAGCACTGCCTCAGCGCTGCTGCCCTCGTTCACGCCGATGATCCTTGGCCTACGCCCCCGTGGGAAGATGCCGCCCTTCGCGTACCAGCTGACTCCGAAGTTCGGCACGCTCACGGACAGGTCACCGACACCGAACTTGCTCCAGCTCACGCTTATGTGCGGTAGCTTCGGCTTCGGAATCGATATGCGCAGGTTCGAGAAGGCGTCACGAATCCTGCCGGGTATCCCGCTCACGTAGTTCCATGCGTCCCTTATGGGCGACGTGATGCCGTTCTTGACGCTGCTGAAGACGCCTGCGACCTTGGACCCGAGACCGGGGAACCCGAGCTTTTCGCCTATCGCGTTCGCGATGTCGATTGCCTTGGCCTTCGATGCGTTCATGTTGTCCTGGATGTGGTCCTTTATGGTCCTGAACGCGTCTCCCGCCTTGCTCCTCGCCGTGTCCCAGTCCCCGGACATCGCGGCCTGGAGAGCCTGCGCGGCATCGGACCCGGCCTGCCTGCCGGCATCCATGTCGGACTTGATGCTCCTGCCTATGTCGCCGAAAGCAGACGAGGTACCGCTCTTGAGCGTCTCCCACGCATTGGATGCCCCTTCCTTCAGGGCGTTCGCCTTGTCGGTGACGGTTGTCTTGATGCCGTCCCACGCATCAGACGCCTTCGACTTGACGCTCTCCCATGCGTCTGACGCGCCCTGCTTGAGCGCGTCCCACTTCTGTCCGACACCGTCAACGAGTCCCTGCGCACCGGTCGTGATTCCGTCCCACACGCCCTGCCAGAAGGCAGGCACGCCGGAGAAGAAGTCCTGCACGCCCTGCCATGCGCTCTGCAGGAACTGCGTGAACTCTCCCCAGATGCGCTTGCCGTCCTCGGTCTGCGTGAAGAAGTAGACCAATGCGGCGACAAGGGCGGCGATTGCTGCTGCGAGAATTATCCATGGGTTGGCGGAGATGACAGACCAGATGCCGCTGAACGCGCTCTTGATTCCGCCGACCTTGTCCTTGAGGTCGACGCCGACCTTGGCGACGTCCTTGAACGTCTGGCCTATCTTGTCGAAGCTCTGCATGGCCTTCCCCACGCCGGTCGTGAGTCCGCCGAAGGCGATGCCGCCGAGCACGACGTTGGCGGCAAGCTTCTGCTGCTCAGGAGACAGGCCGTCCCATACCTCCTTGAGCCTGTCTGCCACGTCTGCCGCCTTGCTGACGGCAGGCACGAGCGCGTCGAGGATGTCGGCACCAAGCTCCGATCCTGCTATCTGCAGCGAGTGCAGGCTCTCCTTCATCTTGTCGGGGGCATCCTCGGTGCCCTCGAAGGTCTCGTCCACCTTGTTGGCATAATCGTCGAGGGACCCGCCGAGCGAGTCGAGGTTGACGCGTCCGCTCTCCGCTGCGTCGACGAAGGCCATGCCGGCCTTCGTTCCAAAGAGGTCCAGGGCGTCCTGCGTGGCCTGTGCCTGGGTGGCGGGGTCCCGCAGCCGCGCGGTGAGGTCGCGCAGGCTGTCCCCGAGGTTCGTCCCCTCCTTGGCGCAGTTCGCGGATGCCTTCTTGAGTCCCGTCAGCATCTGGTCTGCGGGCACGCCTGCGGCCTCGAACGAGCCGAGGAGGGCGGTGCTGTCCTGGATGTTCAATCCCATGTCACGGAACGTCGCGCCGTTGGCGTTGACGTCGTTCATGAGCGTCGACACGTCGATGCCGGTGTTCTGAGCGACCGTCTGGAACATTCCGAGGACGTTCCCCGCCTCGGACGAGTCGACGTTGAAAGCCTTCATCGACATCGATGCGTTCTCGATGGCAGAGTTGACGTCGACGCCAGTGTTCTCGGCGAACCTCAGGAACTGCAGCGACGTCTGCTCAAGCGCGTCTCCGGTCAGGCCGAAGCGCGTGTTCACGTCGCCGACAGCGTTGCCGATTTCGAGGAGATCGGCTGAGGACTGCTTGGCGACGTTCTCGAAGCTGGCCTCAAGCGCCTCTGCCGCATCGCCGGTCGCGCCCGTCTGCCTGATGACTGCATCCGCGCCCTCGTCGACCTCGTTGAACGCACCGACGGCTGCCGTGGCGATGCCAGTGCTCGCGGCGGTGATTGTCTTGCCTACGGTCTCGACCTTCGCGCCATGCTCGGCCCATTTGTCGGCGTTGTCCTGGAGCGACTGCCCGAACTGGTATAGGCCCGTCTGGCTCGCCTCGTACTCGGTGTTCGTCGACTTGAGCTTTTCGGCATAGCTGTCGAGCTGGCCCTCGCAGTCGAGGATGGCACGCTGCAGCGAGTCGTACTGTCGCTGCTCCTCCTCGGTGAGCTGTGCGCCTGACTGCTTCTTTTCCTCAAGCTGCTCAAGCGCGTTCCTGTATGTGTCGAGACGCTCCTTCGTCTCCGCATAGGCGGCATTGAGGTTCTTGACCTTCTGCCCGAGCAGCTCGGTGTTGCCGGGGTTGAACTTGAGCGCCCGGTCGATTTCCTTCAGGTCGCTCTGCGTCTTCTTCGCGCCGGTCTGTATCTTCTTCAGCGCGGCCTGCAGCTCGGTCGTGTCGCCGCCGAACTTGATGACAAGACCCTTGTAGGAGACCGACATCCTGCCACATCCTTATACGATGATGGGCGGCATCCGCAAGGGTGCCGCCCATCTCTACGGTCCGAAAAATTCCCGCTCTCCCGCCATGGACTCATCGTCCTCGCTGGCATGCTCTGCCGCGTCCTGGATGAACTCGTTCAGCTCGATGAGCGCCTCGACCTGCTCGTAGGTGAGGAGCATGAGGTCAGATACCCTCAGTCCGCACTCCTGGCAGACCTTGATATAGGTGACATCGCACCTGTCGGCGATCTCGTCAGGCAGCGGTGGAAGCGGATGCTTCGGCGGCCTCGGATGCCACTTCCTTTGCTCCAGGAAAAAAGTTGTCCTCGATGACCTTCAGCACCTCAGCAGCCCAACCACCGCCATCGGTGAGGTCGAAGGCCGTGGGCGGGAACGTTGCGGTGATCCATTTTGCGAACGGCTCGATCTTCGGGTCGGCCGTCCGTGCCATCGCGTAGAAGATATCGAGGAGCGGCGTGATTGCCGGGATGCTGTTGTACTGGAGCGACTCGATGAGCTTTGCAAGGTCATCGCTGATGTCGCGGGGGCGGCGCGTCCCGTCATCGCGCGTGTCGTAGAAGCTTTGGCTGAACGCGATGGGCGTGAATGCGTTGCACTCGATGCCGACCTCGTTGCCGCAGACCATGATCTTCTGCATCTAGCCCTCCTTATGCGCCGGTGCCGCTGGTCGTGGTGGATGCGACGAGGGCGGTGTCCACCTTGGAGAAGAAGTCTTCGTATGTCTTGGTGCCGACATAGTCGTTGTATCCGCTGCCTCGCCATCCGTTGGGGAGCGTCACTGCCTTCCACTCGAAGGCGATGTCGATCTGCGTGATCTCAGGCTTGTCCTCCTGGGTCTTTGCGTCCGTCGAGGGCTTCTTCGCCTTGCACATGAGCAGGCACTTGCGCTTGCCATACGCGCTGCCAGGCTGCTCGCACATGTACGCGAACGGTACCGGGTCCTTGTCTGCGGAGAGCAGCATGCGCCCGTTTGCGTCAAGCTCGTAACCGAGGATGTCGGCGATGAGCTTTCGCGTGGTGACGTTCTCGATGTCGTAGACGCTCAGGGTTCCGCTTCCGCCGTTGTCCTTCTGGGACGAGAGCCAGGTATCGTTGTCGGCATACGAGTCAGCAGACTCGACCGATGCGTCGAGCTTGATCTCGACGGTACCAGCGATATGCACTGGGTCTTCATACGTGAACTTTTCGGTATCTGTGCAGAGCGCGATGTGCGAGTTCTTGACACCGAAGTAGCCGTTCCTGCTCATTTCTCCTCCTGTACGTAGACGCTGTAAGCGACCTCGATAAGCCCCTCAGAGTCTAGATGGGTCACCATCCGCTCCCATGGGCATCCGATGGCGTCGAGCGCCAGTCCTATTTCTTTCTCTGCCGCATAGTCCCTGACGTGTGTGTAGAGCGCAACGTCATATGACGTCGGTCGGTACCAGGCGCTGCCGTCCGCATACCGTGGCTCGTCGTATCCTGCGACGATCAGGATGAACGGTGGTTCTGGCTCCATTCCGTCGACGAACCGCTCGTTCGCCCATGGGATGCCGAGCGACGATACCGCCTCGCACAGCTCGTCGAGCGTGGTCATTCGCCATCGCCCCCCATGTCCGCGAACGTGCTTGCGACCTCCTCGGCCACGCTCGCGATCACGTCATCGCCTGGCACCGTGCCTGGATATGTGCCGGACTGGTTCACGATCCTGTGGCCCTTCTCCAGCAGGTGCGTGAGCTGGTAGCGCGTCCTGTTGTGGACGGTGCAGCTCACGCCGGTCTCGTCCTGCTCGACGTCCGCCTTCCAGCCCTTCTTGTATGCGCCGGTGCGCACGCGCGAGCGCTGACGGAGCATCTTGGCGGCCATCTTGCCGGCCTCCTCGCAGTTCTCCGCGAGTGCGCTCGCGTTGTCATCGGCGCACTTCTTCATGGCCGATGTGATGAACTTCTCAATGTCCTCCACGGTCGCCGACCTCCTCGCCAAGGGTGAGGCGCACGAAGTCGGGAGAGGACCTGTCGACCCTCTCGACCCTGAGCCTGGCTCCCTGCCATATGCAGATGCGCTCCCCCCTGTACGATGCCGAGCGCATCTGCAATACAGCCGATGGGTGCGTGCCTGCGGCGATTGCCGCGTAGTAGGCGCTTGCGCCCAGCGAGAAGGCGTTGCATGGGACGGTCCTGCATGCCTCCTCTGTTACGATCACGCCACGTTCGTCGGTGCTGGTGGCCTGGCTGACCAGGGTGCACATGCCTGACCAATTGCTCATGAGACGCTCCTGTACTCGTGGTTGCCGGCCATCGAGCATCGCATCGAGTCGAAAGCCTGCATGAGCCTGTCGGCGTCTGGATTGTCCATGCCGAAGTGCGCACGCACGTAGGTCATGATCGCCAGGCGTATGCTGCCATCTCCGTCATCAGATGCCTTCTCGTCCGAGATGCCGCCCGCCCGAAGCTCCGAGCGTGCGGCATCTATGAGGTCGGCTATCTCGTTGTCGTATGCCGTGACGTCTGACGGGATGCGCAGCGCGTCACGCGACGCCGACAGCATGTCTTGCTTGTCCATCGCCACGCACCCCCGTCACTAGGCCGACGCGATGGTGAGCTGCGCGAACGCCTGCGGTACGACAAGGCCACCGTCGAAGAGCAGGTAGCCGTCGAAGCAGCGCTTCTGCGTGCCGTTCTCGACGTATGGCGTGACGTCCGGCCCGTCGAAGTTGTTGCCGCGGAACAGGTCGGGATAGCCGGCCCAGATGACGTTATCGGCCAGGGTGTCATCGGCCTTTACGATCTTGCCGAAGATGTGCCCCTGGACTGCGGGGTCCTCGGTCTTCTCGTCGACGAAGTAGCTGCGGCCGGTGCTGTCCTCGACCATCACGATCCTGTTCCAGATGGTCGTGTTGTTGGCGTAGAGCACGATGCCCTTGGGGGCTGCGTTGCCGTAGGTCTTGAGCAGGCCGAGGAGCTTGGTGAGGTCTGCCTTGGCGAGGGTGTTGGCCTTCGCGGAAGCGACCTTGTTTGCGGTTGCGACGCCGTAGTCGGTGCTCGCGAGACGGTCATAGACGGTGGCGTTGGCCGCGACGGAGAGTCGGGATGCCACCTCGCGCTCGATGTAGGTCACGAACGCGTCGATGGACTGGACGGCCATCTTTCGCGACATCTTGACGGTCTTCTTGATCTCCTCGCCCTTGAGCGTCACGGAATCGTAGTCGTTCTGTTCGTCCACGGCAGCGACGCCCTCTGTGGTCTTCGCCGCGTCACCAGCCACGATTGACTTGTGGCGTGGAATCTCGAACTGGTGCGGGAAGCTCGACTTCTGGATGTCCCCGTAGATGACGGCGCTGGAGTCGATGAGCGAGATGATCTCGTTGCTGACGTCCGTCGGGATCACGGCGCCGGAGTTCTCGGTCGTGTGGGTGAAGTCGGCACGCTCCTGGCGGAGGGCGTCGTATGCGGTGCGCTCGACCTGGGTGAGGTCGGTGCCGCCGATGATGCCGACGCCGGCGCGGGACGCGATGTCCTTGCCCCAGGCGCGACGCGCTGCGGCCTTGTAGTCGGTGGTGTCGCGGATGCTGCCGCGAGTGCGGTTGAGCGGCATGTGGTCGATGGGGGTCGCGCTCCCGTGCTCGATTGCGGAGCGTGCCGCCGCCACGCGTGCGGTCCGTGCCTCGGTCGCAGCTGCCGCAGCGTTGCGCTTGTTGATCTCTGCGGTGAGGGCGGCCATGCGCTCCTCGTCCTTCTGCTCGGTCTCCTCGTCGGTGCCCTCGGGGGTCCCGCCGCTGTACTTGTCGACGAGAGCCTGCAGCTCGTTGAAGAGGTCATCCATGGTGAGTTCGTCCATTGCTAGTCCTTCCTTGTCTGGGCTATTGCCATTGCCGCGCGCGCCATCGCCACCGTGCGGCCTATCCTCCGCGCAAGCTCCTTGCGCGACAGCCCGATCACTCCGTCGAGCATCTTTCTCGCACTTATCTCGGTGTTCGGGTCGGCTGGGAGGGATACGGCCGAGACGTCGTACACCTTCCTGACCTTCGTGATGGTGGTCGTGTGCGTCTCCCGGTCGTACTCGTTTGCCGTGACCGTGAAAGACCATGACATGCGCGTCACGAGCCCCGCCTGGATCTCCTCGTAGAGGTCGCGCGACGCCTGCGACCCCGAGAGGTCAGCGGCAACGAAGAGCCCGTGCTCGTCCGGCTCGACCACGAGGGACCCGTTGCTCATGCGTGCGAGCACCTTTCCCTGGTGGTCGAACTGCATGATGACGTCGGACATGTCGGCGCTGCCGAACGCGTCTGGGCTGATTACCTCCCTGTACTTGGTCCCGCCGATGTCGAAGAGCACGTACGGGTCGTTGAACGTCGAGGCGTATCCCTCGACGTAATAGTCCGTGTCGATGCGCTTCTCGCCCTCGGACCTGGCCGAGAGCGGCGTCGAAAGTGTGCGGTACTGCCGCTCGTTAGGCTTAGCTGGCATTGCTGTCCCCATTTCCCTACATTCCGTCGATTGCGGAGTTCGTGCCTGCGGCGTCTGCCGCCTGCTGTGCCGTGTGCTCGCTTATGAGAGACAGGTCGATGTACTCGCCCCTGATGACGTGCCTGTCCCCGCCCTCGTATGGCGGTGACTGGAACACCTCCGCGACCTGGTTCCCCGACCAGATGCCACGGTCGAAGAGCGCCGTCGAGACGCTCAGCTTGGTCGCGTTCGACGCGAACTCAAGCCGGTTTGCCGAGAACATGATCTCGTTGCCGTGCGATATCTCGGTCGGAGAGAAGGTCATCGCGGTGAGCACGGAGCCGAGCTGCACCGCGAACGGCTCTATCTTGCCCTCGTAGAAGCTGTTGAATGCATCCTCGTCCGCCTTGTTGAGGACGATTTCCTCCGAGCATCCGAAGAAGCGGTAGGCAGCACGCTCTATGCGCTCCATCTGGTCGGCGTCGACGGTGTAGCTGGTCGGAGTGACCTGCTGCACCTCGTCAAAGAGCCGGTCGTAGACGGCGATGCCGCCGGCGTTGTCCGACGAGAGCTGGGAGTTGAAGCGCTCGCGGGCGCTCTTCATGTCCTCGTCGTTGCGATTCTGGCTGAGCTTGCCGATGAAGCGGACGGCAGCGCCCTGGCGTATCGCGGCCGCTTCCGCCTGGTGCTGCGCGTCGATGAGTTCGAGCGTCGGCCCCAGGACGTTCGTGCCGTCACCGAACAGGTCGGAGCGGTACTGGTGCCTGGTCATCACGCCGACGCGCGACCACTCGACGAGCACGCTGTCTGAGGCGGCGAAGTCGAGCTTGAGCCACAGCTCACCGTCGACGTCGTATGCCGTGCACCTGCTCGGGAGCACCGGGTAGTAGCCGACTATCGTCTCGCCATCGTCTGCCATGAGCGGGATGATAAGTGCCGTGTCGTTGACCTCCAGGATGGTCCACACGCGCCGTATGAACTGCGGCGTTGTCATCCATGGGTTTGGCTGTCGCTCAAGCGCCCGTTTCGCCGCCGGCTGCGCCGTGCCGCTCACCTCTGGCTTGAGCTTGGATGCGTGGGATGCCCCAGACTCGATGATCGAGCGTGTAAGCTCTGCCTCGTATATGCCTCCGCGCCATGTCGTGAAGCTCGGTGAGTACGCCGTGAAGGTCGAGAAGTAGCCGCTCACTGCCTTCATCTCCGCATGGTGGAAGATTGAGTCGAAGAGCGAGCGGAAGCGTCGCGGCCCTTTGCGTCTAGCCACACTAGCCTCCAATCATTGCCTCGTAGTCATCGGACATGTTCTTGAGGGTCACGTATGCGTCGCATTCGGCGGCCCACGCGTCGATGCGGTTCCGTGGATCCTGGTTCTTCTTGTCCGGCTGGATGTTGCCGTTTATGTCCGTCCTGATGGAGACGTTCGAGCGGCACCACTCCGCTATTGGGTTCGCGTTGTCCACGATGCGGTCCTCGCGGTAGAGCGCCCGCAGCTCCTTCATCGCGGGGCTGAGCGTCATCGCGCCCTGGATCACAGGCTTGACGTTGTCCTTGCCGAAGAAGCTCTCGTATGCGTCGACCGTTGGCACGTCGCGCATGTGCCACGGGTCGTATCCGCATGCGACTGCGTAGATGCCCATGTCGCGCTGCACCTCGTCAACCCAGTCGAGCACGACACGCTTGTCGATGATGGGCGTGTCGCAGGTCCTGAGCAGCCCCCTCGATATCCAGGCATCGTATGGCACTCCATCGCGTCCGCCTCGCCTTCCATCGCGCTCCGCCTGCTCCAGCGCCCGAAGAGGTATCCAGGCCATGTGCATCGCGTAGATGTGCTTGTCGTGCGGCCTCATCATGAGCAGGCACGCAGCCGTTAGGTCGGTCGTGTCTGATGCGTCGACTCCCAGGACTGCGTACTTGAAGGTCCCGTCTCTTGGGTCGAAGGTCGCGTCGCAGTGCAGCTCCGACCAGGTGAGCCACGCCTGAGCCTGGTTCTCGATGAGGTCGAAGTCCTTCACGAGGACGGTCGGGAGGAAAGTCGGATCGTCCTTTGCCTTCGAGACGTTCTGACGCAGCGCGGCGATTGACTTTATGGTACCGAGTCCAGGGTTTGCCTTGGACCAGCATGCCTCGTCCTCCCATTCCTCGCGCTCGTCCAGCTCGTATATGAGCGCGAGGAAGTGGTCGGCCTTGTCACCCGTGGCCCTGCCCTCAAGCCAGGACGTGGCGTATGCGTACTGTGCATCGAATATGCCGTCGCGCACGAAGCCGTTCGTCGTGATCTCAAGGACGAGGGGCTGGCGTCGTGCAGACGTGCCCTGGATTGTCAGGTCGTAGAGGTCGCGGTTCTTCATCGCGGCCAGCTCGTCGACGATGGCCCCCGATATGTCCAGGCCGTCGAGGTGGTTCGTGTTGCTGGACAGTGCTCGTATGGACCCCATGTTGAGGTCGCAGTAGAGGTCGCTCACGCGCTTGCGCACGTGCCTTGCGAGCTGGGATGACGTCTTGACCATGCGCCACGCATCGTTGAAGCCCTTCGCCGCCTGGTCGTGCGCGGTGGCCACGTTGTAGACCTCCGGCGCTCCCTCGTCATCGTTCACGAGCAGGTCAAGCTCTATCGCTGATGCGAGAGAGGTCTTTCCGTTCTTTCTCCCCATGACCCATAGGACCTCTCGGTACTGCCGCGCTCCGTCAGCATCGACGAAGCCGAAGATCACCGAGAGTATCGCCAGCTGAAAAAGCTCCAACCGGAATGGATGTCCGAGCCGCCCTGACGGCAGCCGGCAGAACGTCTCGATGAAGTCGACGTGCTTTGCCGCGAACTCCTCGCGGAAGTGGTACGGATAGAGCGAGTCGGTATTGTCGAGCTGCCGCATGATGCGCGAAGCTGCCTGCTTCATCTTCCGGCATGCGACGATGTCGCCGGCGAGGATGCCGCCGAAGTAGTCCCGTATCGCCCTCTCGCACCTTCCCATGCCCTTGCCATGTGGCTGGCCGGACTTGGGGCGCTTCTTCCGCCTAGCCGAAGCGCGTCTCGTTAAGGTAGTCAATTAGCTGGTCAGCTGCAGCGCTGCCGGAAGGCATCATGTCTGCCAGCTGCTTGATGGCTCGTGCGTAGGTGGTCAACAACTTGTTGTAGGCGCTGAAACCGGGGTGCTCCCTGATTCCGCACTGCCCTCCACCGTTGTCGTACTCCGTGTAGATCTTCTCGCCGATGAGGTCGGAGCGAGCCTCGTCGAGCTTCACCTTAAGGAAGGCCAGGTTCGCCAGGAGCGGCATGACAACCTTGCGCTTCTCGTCGGGGATGGCGTCCCTTGTGATGTCTCGGAGCTTACGCAGCTCCGCCTGGACGAGCTTGCTGCGGTGCTCTATGTCCCTTCGCCCGGAGGTCTCCGCAGATTCAGCCGAAACCGAAGAAGTATGGACAACTTTCCTCGAATCCACAAGACCACCCCCGTTCTGAAATCTTCCACGCGCATGTTTTTATCTCCCGGCGTTGGTCCCCCGGCATAGGCCGTGTCTTGCGGTTTGGGGGGGATGGTCGAGAGCGTGAGCTGCGGTTTCGTGGTGTGCTGCCTGCATCTGCACAAGCCAGTCAGTGTGTGTCGATTCTGATGAGGTTGCCATCAGCGTCGAACGTCATGCCCTGCCTGGTGGCTCCCTGCCTTATCCAGCC
>Ga0256406_1002801_pt1 | contig 23444 bp, 19 predicted proteins | sample RumenRJG_03DNA_FD_185986 | JGI IMG/M metagenome (GOLD analysis project Ga0256406, IMG submission 185986) | Bovine rumen microbial communities from Lethbridge, Alberta, Canada - RJG_03 | ecosystem: Host-associated > Mammals > Digestive system > Stomach > Rumen | place: Canada: Alberta | collected... | reverse complement strand
ACATGGGCGAAAGCGAGTGCAAAGGTAACACTATTTTCCGAAACAGCAAACTTTTTACGGACTTTTTTTCGGAAAAATAAAAAAAATAATGAAAGCAAGGAACAACGACAGTGAAAAAAGGAAATAAAACGAAAAACACACATTATTATATATAACGCGCGCGAAAGGAAAAACAGAAAAAAGGGAGGGAAAAAGGAAACAGCACCCTTCCGACAGGCGAAAATTGCAATATCATCAGGAGAAAGGGAAACTTCCATTAACCAAAGTCGTACGAAGTTGTATACCAAACTCGTACGAGATTGTACACCAAAGTCGTACGAAGTTGCATACCAAAGTCGTACGAGATTACACACCAAATTCGTACGAGATTGGTCAACGACGGGGGAACTTTCGGGGAACGAGAGGGGCAGGACCACCGCATGAACGATGCAGAACTGCAGAACGGATGGTGCACGAAGAACTGATAAAGAAGGAGGAAAGGGATAAGGAAGAATGGAGACGAAGAGAAAATGAGGGGCGGAGAAGGAGGAGACAGAAAAAGGAAAAGATGTTTGGAAGAAATTTGTTAAAAAGATGATTTTGTTTTTGTATCTCGAAAAGAAGTGTTATTTTTGCATAAAATTTAAACTTTTAGGCAAATAGATATTGAGGATGACGCCAAATAAACAGATAACAGGCAGCAAAGTTTTCTTCCACATCATTGCGTTTATCATAGTTACAATATGGGGAAGCACGCTTATCAGCAGCAAGGTTCTTTTGCAGGACGGTATGCGCGAAGACGAGATTTTCTTCGCCCGTATGGTTATTGCCTATATTGCCATCCTTTTTATTTCGCCGAAGAAATTATGGGCAGACAGCTGGCAGGATGAGCTATGGATGGTCGGTTTGGGACTGACCGGCGGTTCGATGTATTTCATTTCAGAGAACTATGCGCTGCAATACACGTTGGCGAACAATGTCAGTTTCATTGTTGCCGCCTCGCCATTGATTACCACACTGCTGGCTCTGGCATTTACGAAGGGGATGAAAGCCACGAAATCGCTTATTTTCGGTTCGGTTCTCGCCCTTGTCGGAGTAGCTATCGTCATTTTTTTCGGCAAGGGAAGCTGCGGAAAGGTGGAGTTCAACCTGCTCGGCGACCTGCTGGCTGTGGTATCATCCTTCTGCTTCGGTCTTTATTGCCTGATGCTGAAGAAGTTCAGCAACCGCTACGACCCTGTGTTCATCACGCGTAAGGTCTTTGCCTACGGGCTGCTGACCACGCTACCGATTTTCATTTTCATGCCTTGGCAGTTTGAGTTCTCGCGTTTTTGGGAGCCAACGATTCTCTTCAACCTGCTGTTCCTTGGCATTGTAGCGTCATTTGCCTGCTTCCTTTTGTGGAGTGTGGCGACGAAAAAGCTCGGTGCCGTGCTCACCGCCAATTACATCTATCTGAGTCCCGTCGCTACGATTGTAGTCAGTTGGCTGGTACTCGACGAGCGCATGACCTTCATGGGATGGGTCGGCAGCGCCTTGATTTTAATGGGCGTTATCCTTGCCAACGAAAATTGCAAGGAGTCTTAAACCCAAATCGGTCATTAGACCGAGGAAAAGAATTATTTATAGCAAGACAACTCTCTTTATTCCATAGCCGTATTCTTTTTCCCACCTTACCGCCTTCGCTTTTTCGCCGTAGCCCGCTACGCCTTCAAAAACAAAGTCGCTAATCTGGAAAAAACAAAACACGACTCTGAAATAAACTCTAATGACCGATTTGGGTTAAACCACACTTTCTGCGTTTAAGACACATTTCTCAACCAACATTCTTACCTCTGAGAAAGCGTTTCTTGTGATATGAGACATGCCCCTCTCGACTTTAAACTGCAACAGAACATGTTGGGGATCTAACAAATACTTGCCCTAAATGCAATAACGACAAAAAAGCCGCCTCTTTCGGGGCGGCTTTTTTGTATTCTAACATTCTAAGATGCAACTACTTCACGACCTTGGCGTTGATGATGCGCACATCTTCTATGGGGCGGTCGGTGCTGTCGGTCTTGACAAATTCGATGTCTTCCACAACGTCCATACCCTCGATGACTTCGCCGAAGACGGTGTATTGTCCGTCGAGATGGGGCGTACCGCCGATGGTCTTATACACATTGCGGATTTCGGGCGTGAAGACGACGGTGCCGTTTGTTGCCTTGCTCACGCGTTCTTGCACCCTGTCGAGCTTGGCATCGCTGAAGATGCGTCCGTAAACGATATAGAACTGGCTCATGGATGATGCCCGTTCGGGGTTCACGTTGTCGCCCTCGCGCGCTGCTGCCAGTGCCCCACGCTTATGGAAGAACTGCGGGTACTTGATTTCCGCCGGCACTTTATAGGCTTCTGGCAGGTCGGGTATCGGCTCGCCTTCCTGCAGATTGCGCGTGGCGGAATCGCCTGTCTGAATCATGAAGCGGTTGATGACGCGATGGAAGAGCACACCATCGTAATAGCCCTCGCGCACCAGTCGCAGGAAGTTGTCGCGATGTTGCGGCGTCTCATTGTAGAGCACGACGCGTATGCGCCCCTTGTTCGTGAGGAACTGCACCTCGTGGCGTTCGTCCTGCGCATAGGCAGATGCCACGAACGCCATGAGGAATAATATGCCAATCAGTTTTTTCATATCACATTCGTTATAGAGTGGTTGCCTCAATAAGCCTCTCCTTCTTCAATCTCTTTTTTGTCGAGTTTCTTCTTATCGATGGAGCGCCACGCATAGATGATGTAGGCGAGCACGAACGGGATGAAGAGCGACACGATTGCCATGGTGCGAAGAGTGAACTCCGAGCTGCACGAGTTTTGGATGGTGAGTGACGACTGCAGGTCGGCGGTAGATGGATAATACGCCGTATTGTTCCATCCTGCGCAGAGCAAGAGAACGAGCACGACGAGCACCGTACCGATGCCTGCGGGCCAGATGCCTTTGTAATAGTTCTTCGAGAAGACGGTCTTGCCTATGCCAAAGAGCACGAGCACCACGCCAACCAGCAGGACGATTGTCAGATACCACATGTCCAAGAAGTTGTGAAGATATTTTGACGGTTCCATGAAGATGACGCCCGTCGCTGGGTCGTAGGCGTAGCCGTCCTTCTCCAGCAGATGGATGAGGTATGCCACGAAGAGAATGACGAACGGCGTTGCCGCTCCGATGAGGCGCGCGGAGCCTCGTGAGCGGATATCCTTGTCATTGACGTTGTTCATCACATAGAGGATTCCCAGCACACGCGCCAAGCAGACCACTGCCACTCCGAAGACGAGCACCCACGGATTGAGCAGGGCATCGAGCCCGTGCGAGGCGTTTGCCCAGCGCGATATGATTGGCGTAATCGCCGTAGCATCAATCATATTGTCTTTTGCGACGATGAAATTAGAGCCTTCGAAGAAGGTTGCCACGGCACCGCCCAGGAGCAGCGGACCGAGAATTCCGTTCAACACGAGGAAGAACTGGAAAGTCTTCGGACCGAGCAGGTTGCCCAGCTTGTTCTGGAACTCGTAGCTGACTGCCTGCAGCACGAACGAGAAGAGGATAATCATCCACAGCCAGTATGCGCCGCCGAAACTCGTTGAATAGAACAGCGGGAACGAGGCGAAGAATGCGCCGCCGAACGTCACCAGCGTGGTGAACGTGAACTCCCACTTGCGACCCGTCGAGTTGACCACCAGCCGCTTGCCTTCTTCCGTCCAGCCCAATGAGCGGAGGCAAGAGTTTGCTCCCTGAACGAACATCAGGAAGACGAGCAGGGCTCCAAGAAGCGAAACGAGGAACCACCAATATTGTTGCAAAAATTCGTAAGTCATAACTTCTGTCTTTATTACTTGTTGTCTAAATTAACTTTCAGAATATTCCGGTCCCTTCTTGATTTGTTTGCAGAGAATATTGATTTCCACTGCAAGAAGTGTCGTGAAGAGTGCGAGGAAGATGAAGAACGTCAGTGCCACTGAGTTCGAACTCAAGTCTGACACCGCAGCCCATGTGGGCAGCATGTCCTGAATGGTCCACGGCTGACGGCCGAACTCTGCCACCAACCAGCCCGACTCGCTGGCAATGTATGCGAGAGGCAGCAGGATGATTCCGCAAATCTGCAGCCACTTCACCGTAGTAATGTCTTTTCGATAGACGATAAAGAGGGTCACCATGAAGAAGAGGATAAAAATGGTTCCCAAGCCTACCATCAGGCGGAACGCCCAGAAGTTGATGGGGATGAACGGTACAATCTGGTCTGCCGACTTGATGTATCCGTATCCGAAATACTTCATGTTGGCTTTGATGAAGTCGCTCTTCTCCTGCAATTCAGCCTTGACCTCGTCGCTCATCTCCTTTCCTTTGTAGTTCGCTTTCGTCTGACGATATTCTCCGAGAGCGGTAATCGCCTCCTGTCCGCGCTTGATTTTCTCTTCAAGCGACGGCTCTATCTCCCCTTTCGCATTCTTATAACCGCCTTTAATGATATCGTTCACGCCTGGAACATATCCGTGGAAATCGTGCGTTGCCAGGAACGACAGAACGTTCGGAACGGCAATCTTCAGTGCCGGCTCCCCACCCTTCTCATAGTCGGGCTGCGAGAACGGGTTGACCGCTGCGACGATGGTGAGCGGCTGGTCTTCACCTCCGTCGTACAAAGCTTCCATCGCTGCCAACTTCATCGGCTGCACTTTGGCAACCATATAGGCAGAAGTATCGCCGGTAATAGCCGTCAGCAGAGAGGCAACCAATCCGACAATGCTTCCAATCTTGATGCTTTCGATAGCCAATCGCTGCTCACGCTTCCTCAAAAGGTAGTAGCAGCTCACCGCGACGGTGAAGACGGCTCCGATAATCCATGCCGAAGTCACTGTGTGCAGGAACTTATTGACGGCAAAGGGCGACAATGCCACTTCAAAGAAGCTCACCATCTCGTTGCGCATCGTGTCGGGATTGAACTCACATCCCACCGGATACTGCATCCAAGAGTTTGCCACCAGAATCCACCACGCAGAGATGGTGGCACCCAAGCCCGTGAGCCAGGTAGAAGCGAGATGGAACCCTGCCGACACCTTCTTCCATCCGAAGAACATCACGGCAATGAATGTCGATTCCATGAAGAACGCGATGATTCCCTCTACAGCGAGCGGGGCACCGAAGATGTCGCCCACGAACCACGAATAGTTGCTCCAGTTTGTTCCGAACTCAAACTCGAGAATGATTCCCGTAGCCACGCCCATGGCGAAATTGATACCGAAGAGTTTCTGCCAGAACTTTGCCGCATCCCTCCAGAAGGGCTTCTTCGTGCGATAGTAGCAGGTTTCCATGATTCCCATGACAACTGCAAGTCCGAGTGTCAGAGGGACGAACAGCCAGTGATAGATTGCAGTCAGCGCAAACTGGGCGCGCGCCCAATCAATCATCCCGGCATCTACATTTAATAAGAAATTTGTCATCATGATATCCTATTGTTTAATTTGATTAATATTTTCTTTACATTCAACGGTTATTCCGTGAGGCTATGGCACATCTGCCCGCTCCAGCATCTCCCCGGAGACGAAGCCCGCCTTGTCACCTTCGGGTGCATTCTTGCTCAAAAAGTTCGGAAAGAAGAACAGTTTCAGCACAAAAAACATAATGAAAAGTTTGATGAGAATGATTGCCCACAACGTTTTTCCAAGCTTCATGTTGCGGAAACCATCCACGTACAGGTCGTATGCCCGATAAAGAAAACCGGTCTTTTTCATCATTTCACAAATTTATATCGCCACAAATATATAAAATATTTCTTACAATTTCACATTTTTCACTATTTTTTTGCTTCACCTGTCCATTTATCGGTTCATTTATTACTCATTTTTGTCCCATTTACCACCTCTTTTATTCGGTTCATTTATCACCCTCAACACGCGATTCCCTTGCCATGTTCTTCCCCTGTAATGACCCACCACCACACCTTGTATAAACATGCAGAAAAGGACGCATAAACATACAGTAGAACTTTCGTTTTCCAAAAGTTGAACTTTTGCGCTCTAAAAGTTCAACTTTCACCGCCTGAAAGTTCAACTTTTGCAAGCTAAAAGTTGAACTTTTGAAAAGCACTACTTAACACATTGAAATTCAGAAGTTTACAAAACACACTCCAACGGCTTTGCCCTTGCATAAATATACAAGAGGGGTGACGACGGCAGACTGCTTGTTCAACACAATGAAAAAAAATCGCAGGGTTCACATGAACAGAAAGAATGAGCCACCGAACTTCTGTATATATATGCAATTTCGGCGGCAAAAACTGCATATTTGCATAAAATTGCGGCAAAATAGGTATTATTTTTAAACAAAAATTTGCTCATATTGTCGGAAATAACGAACTTTGCGGCAGTTTAAAAGACGGAGTGTATATTTATACAAAACAACCCGGTTCTTGCATAATTCATTTCGAAATATACCAATAATGTTTTACAAATGACAGGACGGTATGCCTATTTTCTGTCGGCAGACATCGTCAAAAGAACATATCAGAGAGAGCATGAAGCAGATTAAAGTTTTATACGCCGATGGGGCGCACGTGAAATATGCGGAACACATTTCGCAGATGATTACCGACTCGTCGCAGCAGCGCAGCACGGGAATAGCCCGCCGCACGCCAGACTATATCGCCAGCAAGATGAACAAAAGCAATGCAGTGATTGCCTTGGACGGCGACCAGGCAGTCGGATTCAGCTATATAGAGAGTTGGAGTCACGGCGACTATGTGGCAACGAGCGGACTGATTGTAGCCCCGGACTATCGGCGCATGGGACTGGCTGAACGCATTAAGGAAAAGACTTTCGAACTTGCCCGCGAACGCTATCCGAACGCCAAGATATTCAGTCTCACGACGTCGCTGGCAGTGATGAAACTCAATTCGCGTTTAGGTTACCAGCCTGTGCCGCTGAGCGAGCTCACCCACGACGAAGAGTTTTGGCTGGGGTGCGAAGGATGTGTGAACTACGATGTGCTTCAGCGCAACAACCATCGCATCTGCCTGTGCTACGGCATGCTGTATGAACCCGGGCAAGGACGGCAGAAGTCGGCATGGTATACCCCTTACACCATGGCAATGAAGAATTTTGCCAATAAGATATTCAGACTGAAATAGCATTCAAACAAAAAAACGACAATGATTATGACAGCAAGAAAGAAAAAGATAGTAGTTGCTTTCAGCGGCGGTCTCGACACCTCCTATACGGTCATGCGACTGGCGAAAGAGGGACATGAGGTGTATGCCGCCTGTGCCAACACCGGAGGGTTTTCGGAAGAACAGCTCAAACGCAATGAGGAGAATGCCCGCCGATTGGGAGCTGTGGACTACGTGACACTTGACGTCACTCAGGAATATTATGAGAAGTCGTTGAAATACATGATTTTCGGCAACGTGCTGCGCAACAACTGCTATCCCATCTCCGTGTCCAGCGAGCGCATTTTTCAAGCTATTGCCATTGCCCGATACGCCAAAGAAATCGATGCCGATGCCATCGCCCACGGCAGTACGGGTGCCGGCAACGACCAGATACGCTTCGACATGACGTTCATGGTGATGGCGCCCGGAGTGGAGATTATCACCCTCACCCGCGACCAAGCCCTTTCGAGACAGGAAGAGATAGATTATCTGAAGGAAAATGGGTTCGAGGCAGACTTCACCAAATTGAAATACAGTTATAATGTCGGCATCTGGGGGACCAGCATCTGCGGCGGAGAACTTCTCGACTCCACCCAAGGATTGCCCGAAGAGGCTTACCTCAAACAAGTGAAAAAGACGGAAGAAAGCTTGCTGAAAATCACTTTCGAGAAAGGAGAAATAACGGCTGTTGACGGCAAACCATTCGAAAATCGCATCGCAGCCATACAATATATTGAGGAAATCGGCTCGGGCTACGGCATCGGACGCAACTGCAACGTCGGCGATACCATTATCGGAATAAAAGGAAGGGTCGGATTCGAGGCTGCCGCTCCCATGCTCATCATCGAAGCCCACCGCCTTTTGGAGAAGTGCACACTGAGCAAATGGCAGCAATACTGGAAAGACCAAGTAGCCAACTGGTACGGAATGTTCCTGCACGAGAGTCAGTATCTCGAGCCCGTCATGCCCGACATCGAGGCAATGCTCACGTCGAGCCAGCGCAATGTCAACGGAACGGTCATCCTGCGACTGCGCCCGTTAGGATTTGATACTGTCGGCGTGGATTCGAAAGACGACCTCCTGAAGTCGAAACTGGGCGAATACGGGGAGATGCAACACGGCTGGACTGCCGATGATGCCAAGGGATTCATCAAGATTTTGTCAACCCCGCTGCGCGCTTATTACAGCATCCATCCCGACGAAGAGAGAGGAGAAAAGAGTACGAAATAAAACTGACCTATGGAGGAATACCTGTCTCTGCTTGAGCGACTGATTGCTACCCCGTCTTTCTCGCGTGAAGAGGAAGGCACGGCAAGCATTTTGGAGGATTTTCTTTCGTCCAGACAAATCGCGGACGTGCATCGCGATGCCAACAATGTGTGGGCAGCCTATGCCCACTTTGACGCTTCCAAGCCTACCCTGCTGCTCAATTCACACCATGACACGGTGCGACCAAGTGCATCATACACCCGCGACCCTTTCCTGCCAACCCGCGAAGACGGGCGCATCTACGGACTGGGGAGCAACGATGCCGGCGCGTCGGTCGTGAGCCTAACAGCTGCTTTTTGCTCTTTATACCACGAGGCGCTGCCCTTCAACCTTATTCTCGCTCTTTCAGCAGAAGAAGAAATCACAGGAGAGAACGGCATCCGGCGCCTGCTGCCCACACTTCCGGTGATTGACATGGGCATTGTCGGCGAGCCGACGGGCATGGACATTGCCATCGGGGAAAGAGGACTGGTGGTGCTCGACGGTCTTGCGAAAGGTGTTAGCGGACATGCTGCGCACGACGAAGGAACCAATGCGCTCTACATCGCGTTGGACGACATCAACAAACTGCGTAACTACCAATTTGAAAAAGAATCACCTCTCTTGGGACCGGTCAAAATCTCCACCACACAAATACATGCCGGCACGCAGCATAACATCATACCCGACGAATGCCGCTTTGTGGTGGATGTGCGCACGACCGATGCCTACAGCAATGAAGAGACGGCAGAACTGCTCCAAGCGGCTGTTTGCAGTCAACTCACACCACGCTCTTTCAGGATACATGCTTCAGCCATCGAACCCGACCACGCACTGGTGAAAACGGCTGAGAGGCTGGGATTCCACCGCTATGTTTCGCCTACGACGAGCGACATGTCGCAGATGGACTTCCCCACCATCAAGATGGGACCGGGCGACTCTACACGAAGTCACCGTGCCGACGAGTGGATTGCCATCGACGAAATCACACACGCCATCGACACCTACATCGCATTCATTAAAAGCATACAACTATAAACACCTTATTTATATATAACATGAAACTCTGGGATAAAGGTTATGACATTGATTCATGGATAGAATCATTCACCGTCGGCAATGACCGACAGCTTGACATGCTGATTGCACGACACGATGTGGAAGCATCAATGGCACACATCAAAATGCTCGAGAGCATCGGGCTGCTCACGGCAGACGAACTCGCCCGCCTGTTGGAGGGGCTTCAGCAAATCGCACAGGAGATAGAGGACGGAACTTTCCAAATCTGCGACGGCATCGAAGACGTTCACTCACAGGTGGAGCAACTTCTGACGGAGCGTCTTGGAGACGTCGGAAAGAAAATCCATTCCGGACGGTCGAGAAACGACCAGGTGCTGGTTGACTTGAAGCTATTCTACCGCACCCAACTGAAAGAATTGGCTTCGGAGACCAATCAACTCTTCGAGCGGCTGCAACAGCTCAGCGAGACTTATAAAGACGTGCTCATGCCGGGCTACACCCACCTGCAAGTTGCCATGCCGAGCAGTTTCGGATTGTGGTTCGGTGCATACGCCGAAACATTGGTCGATGACCTGCAAGTTGTGGCAAGCGCCTATGCCATTGCCAATCAGAATCCTTTGGGTTCTGCCGCCGGCTATGGCTCCAGCTTCCCACTCAACCGCACAATGACGACCCGGTTGCTTGACTTTGAAGATTTGCACTATAACGTGATTGCCGCACAAATGAGCAGAGGCAAGACAGAGCAAGCCGTCGGATATGCTGTCAATGCCATAGCCACGACACTCGGAAGAATGGCGATGGATATTTGCCTGTTCAACAGTCAGAACTATGCTTTCATCCGTTTTCCCGATGCGCTTACTACAGGGTCGAGCATCATGCCCCACAAGAAAAATCCCGACGTATGGGAAATTATGCGCGGACGCTGCAATCGCCTGCGGAGCATCGCCAACGAAATCAGTATGATGCTCTCTAATCTCCCACTGGGCTATCACAGAGACTTGCAGCTGCTCAAAGATATTACCTTCCCCGCTTTTGAAGAGATGAAAGAATGTCTGCGCATGGCTGACTTCATGCTGCAACACGTTATCGTGAACGAAGAAGCCGTGAACGATTCACGCTACGACTATATGTTCACCGTGGAGGACGTGAATCGCCTTACGCTCGCTGGAGTGCCGTTCCGTGAAGCTTACAAGACCATCGGCAGCCAGGTGCAACAAGGGACTTACAAGCCCAACAAGCAAATCCATCACACACACGAAGGGAGCATGGGCAACCTCTGCAACGACAAAATCGCTGGGAAGATGAAGAAAGTCTTGAAGAAATTGGAGCTGTGAAATACAGCTTTGTGGGGACAAGTCAGAGTGATTTATTCACTTTCTTGATGTTTATCGGATAGGTGACGACCAGTTCGGTGAGGTCGGCTTTGGTGAGGTGGGCTTTGATGTTGATGCCCACCTTTAGGTTTTGCAGCTTCGGGAAGGTGTAGTGTAAACCTATTCGCTCGTAAAACGGCTTTTCGACTGCTTTTGCGTTTTCTCCCATTTTCCGATAAAGATAGAAGCCGAGTGAAACGGGCATGGAGAAGTTGTGATAAAAAATCTCATGTTTGGCTGCTATTCCTACAGACCAGGGGCTATGTGTGAGGGTTCTTCCGGCTGCTTGGTCTAATTCTTTGACGCGTTTGAAGTAGGTGCCATAGAAGAGGTCGATGCCTATTCCTGATGCCCATCGCCGTGCGTACCGATACATGAGGTCGGCTTGCAGGGAATAGGCTGCATAGCATTTGAACTTGTCGGTTCGATAATCCTCGCTTCCTTCCGGTGTCTGGAACTGTGTGAGTTGCCAGTCTTCATGCAATGTTTTTGCTCCGATTCCGAGTGTGACATTTGCATACCAGTATTTTTCGAAGGGGGGATTATATCGTCCGGTCTGTGTCGTTGTTGTCGGTTCGTAATAGGGTTGATAGACGACGGCGAGTGAAGGTCCGATGAAGTTTGCGCCTTTGTTGGGGCGGTTGAGGGCTCCGTTGCTGAGATGCCAGTATTCGAGTCCTGCCCTGATGCCCCAGTTTTTCGCGAAATGATAGGTGGCGTGCAGCCCCATTCCGAAGAATATGAGCCATCGCGACCCGATAAGTTCATTGTCGATGTTGTGGTATGGGTCGTATTTTCGGCGTGAATATCCTACTCCGTAATAGAAGGTGTAGTCTGTTTCCCAGTGTTTTTGTCGGAAGAATGGTCTTGAGAATGCTCCATAGAGCGAGATGGTATTTCCCATTTTCGAGTCGTAGTCCACTTCTTTTGCTTCTCCCCAGTCGGGGTCGGGCGAACGATGCATGACAACTCCATGGTTAAGACTGTATTTCACGCCGAGGGTGAGCAGCGGATAGCCGTAATCAGCAGCGAAGGCGTCGCTGTCTTGTGGCAAGGCTGAATAGTGCAACTCGGCACCGAAAGAGAAGTTGCGGGTCTTCTTCATCCACTTTTTCTGGTATTTGTCCATCTTCACCTCATTGCCGGGATTCACATTAACTGAAAAGCCGTAACGGGTGAACGTGTCTTTCTTCTCTTCGCCTTTTGCACTTTGTATTGACAGGAGAATGAACAAAAAAGGCGCAAGCAAGGCGATGTGTCTGCCAGTTTGATATCGTCTTTTTTCTTTCATTCTACAACTTGAATATTCTTTGTACGTTGAGATTGGTCTGTCGTGCCACATCTTCGGGCGACACGCCATACGCCTCAGCCAACTTGTTTACTACGTATTGCAGGAATGTGCTCTCGTTTCTTTTTCCCCGCATGGGTACGGGTGCCATGTAGGGAGCATCGGTTTCGAGCACGATTCTGTCCAGTGGTACGGAGGCTGCCAACACTTCGGAAAGATGACTGTTCTTGAATGTGAGCACTCCGCCTATTCCCAGCACGAAACGATCGAATGAAAGTAATTGTGCTGCTTCTTTCTCATTGCCTGTGAAACAATGGAACACGCCTCCCGGAAGGTCTTTTTCGTATCGGCGAAGCACTGCGACCAGTTCCTGTTGCGCTTTTCTGCTATGAATCATCAGTGGCAGACGCGTCTCTACAGACCACCGCACTTGTTGTTCAAAAGCCTCAATCTGTTGCTTCTCGAACTCGCGCGACCAATAGAAATCGAGTCCCACCTCGCCGACGGCTATCACCTCCGGTGTGAACAATTTCCGCATTTCTGCGAGTACTTTCCGATAATCATCGCGCACCTCTTCCGGATGCAGTCCTATCATCGGATAGGCATACCCTGGATAGTAACGACAGAGGGACAGGATGTTCGTCGCTGAGTTCAGGTCAATGGCTGGGATGAACACTCTGTTCACTCCGGCTGCACGGGCACGCTCAATCACCTCAGGGAGGTCGGCTGCAAACTCTTCCCCGTCAAGGTGTATATGTGTATCTGTCAATTCCATCATCAAATCACTCCGATATGGGTATTTGTCACCTATCAATATTGCCGATGAAGCATTTCGTTCATATAGTTCACGAGTTCGGTCTTGCGTTCTTCCGGCACGCTTACCAAAGCAAGATAGCGCTGGCTTTGTTCGAAATAGAAGTTGATTTTCTCGTTCGCCAATCGATCGATACCTATCTCGTTATACAGCCGTGTGATGGCTTCGATTTTCTCTGCGGGGTCAAATGCCGTTGCCGAAATCCACTTCTGCAGTTCTTTCAATTGTTGCCCGTCAGCCAGCCCGTATGCCTTTATCAGCATGTATGTCTTCTTATTGGAGACGATATCGCCACCGATGTTTTTCCCAAAGACTTTCGGGTCGCCGTAAACATCCAGGAAATCATCCTGCAACTGGAAAGCCAAACCGAACTGCTCGCCAAAACGATACAGATTGTCAGCATCCGCATCAGGGGCATCTGCAAGGATGGCACCCATTTTCGCAGCACAAGCCAACAACACGCTTGTTTTCAGACGAATCATCTCAATATACTCTTCCTCCGTCACATCATTGCGCGACTCGAAATCCATATCGTACTGTTGCCCCTCGCCTATTTGCAGAGCCGTTTCGGTGAACAAGTCAAGAACAGCCTTCAACTTATCCGGAGCACACAACGCCAGACGCTCATAAGCCAGTACCAGCATCGAATCGCCCGAGAGAATCGCCGTGTTCTCATCCCAACGCTTATGAACGGTCTGATGTCCGCGACGCATGCTGGCATGGTCCATTAGGTCGTCGTGCAGAAGCGTATAATTATGGTACGTTTCCAGTGCACATGCGGAGGAGAGAATATCTTCCGGCCGTTCTTTGTACAGATTATATGCGAGTAGCATCATCACAGGACGAATCCGTTTTCCTCCCAACGACAGCACATACTTGATGGGCTCGTAGAGGGAAGCTGGTTTGCGCTCATAGGGCAGAGCGTCCAAATAGTCATTCACCATTTTCAGCAACTCGCTGGCAGTACAGTTCTTCATATGCTTTTTATTATTTATCATTTGTCAGTTAACAAAGCGATTACAATTTAAACACGACAGGCACATGCACCAGTGTCCGACAGGCATTCCCCTTATATTCGCCGGGCTTCCATTTCGGCATCAACCGCAGCACGCGAAGTGCCTCGCCGTCGAGCGGCGAACCTGCAGAGCGAACGATTTTCAGGTTCATGACACTGCCGTCTTCGCCGATGATGAACGATGCGACCACCCGTCCCTGCAGACGTTGCTGCTTTGCGGTGGGAGGGTATTTCAGATGGTCTGTGAGCCACAGGGCGAAAGCACTCATCCCACCCGGAAATTCGGGCAGGCGCTCAACGACCCGGATGCTCAGTGTCTCCTTCTCCTGCTCCAGGGTTTGGGGAGTCAGCGGAATGACCGCTGCATCGTCTCCCGTCAGTTCCTTCTCACCTATGACGACTGGTTCTCCCTGGGACTTGTTCAGCACGTCGTCTTCGCTCTGTGATGCCTCCTCGACGAGGGTTATCTTTTCAGCCACCTGTTCTTTGACAGGCGATGCCAACAGTTCACTCTGTTGCGCCGGTACTGACTCAAACTCCTCAATCATTTCGTCTGCCAGAAAAGGACTGTCAAACCGGTCTGTATCCTTAGACGTGTATTCGAGTGCCACGAAAAGCAACGAGAGCCCGACGACCAGTCCCAAGAGGAAATGAGTACCCCTCCTGGTTTCAAGACTTGCCGACGGTGATTTCTTTATTTCCATAGCCTACACACTAAACACAAAAAAACTGCGTTATTAAGAATAAGATGACGGACAAACGTCCTCTTCCCCAACTAATTCCCTCCCTTCGGGATGGGAAGGGGGTGGACTGAAGGAAACTTCCCGCCCAAAAGCCGGAGAGCCCCCTCTTTCAGCCTACAAAAATAGTGCAGAAAATTGAAAAAAAGGTATCTTTGCCAAGAAATTAAGGGATTTTAAATGAAAAAAATCATTTTAGTGTTTCTGACCACACTCCTCAGTGGGCAGGTTTACGCACAGGAAAGTCAGACGGCATACAATTTCCTCAGACTTCCCGTGAGTGCCCATGCCGCCGCATTGGGAGGAGACAACATCACACTCATCGAAGACGATGCTTCACTCATTTTCTCCAATCCCGCACTCCTCTCAACCGTAAGCGACAAGACCATCAACCTTAACTACATGAACTACATGTCGGGAGCCAACACGGCAAGCGCCACCTTCAACCGCGTCATCAAGGAGCGAGCATCCATCGCCCTGAGCGCACAGTTCATAGACTATGGCAAGATAAAAGAAGTGAACGCCGACAATGTTCAGACAGGAGAATTCTCCGCAAAAGACATCGCCATCGGCGCATATTTCTCCTACATGCTCGGCGAGCGATTTGCAGGCGGTATCACCGCAAAATTCATCACATCCTATATCGGCGACTACAACTCCATCGCCATGGGCGTTGACCTCGGCATCAATTACTACGACCCCGAGCGCGAATGGTCGCTGTCTGCCGTGGCAAAAAACCTGGGAGGACAACTCAAGGCATACAACGACGAATATGAGAAAATGCCGCTCGACCTGCAGGTCGGCGTGAGCAAACGCTTCACAGGCGCCCCCTTCCGACTCTCCGCAACGCTCGTTGACCTCACCCACTGGAACTACTCCTTCATCAACCACCTCGCCGCCGGTGTCGATATATTCCTCGGCGAGCAAATCTGGATAGGAGCAGGCTACAACTTCCGGAGGGCAGACGAAATGAAAATACAAAGCAACGAAGAAGAAAGCAGCCACCTCGCAGGACTCTCCCTCGGAGCCGGACTGCAACTCGAGCGCTTCAAGCTCAACATCGCATACGGAAAATACCACGTTTCCAGTTCATCACTTTTAGTCAACCTCGCTTATACACTATAAACATGAAACGCATCACAATCGCAATCGACGGACATTCCTCATGCGGGAAAAGCACCATGGCAAAAAAACTTGCAAAGGAAATCGGATACATCTACGTAGATACCGGAGCCATGTATCGCGCCGTCACACTATACGCCCTACGGCATCAACTCTTCAACCACGACGGAACAGTCAACAAACCGTTGCTCAAAGACCACATGAACAACATCCACATCACGTTCCGCCTCAACGAAGAAAACCAGCAGCCGGAAACATACCTCAACCAAGAATGCGTCGAAAAAGAAATCCGCACACTCGAAGTCTCCAACCACGTGAGCCCCATCGCTGCCATTGATTTTGTGCGCGAAGCACTCGTCAGACAACAGCAACAGATGGGACGCGAGAAAGGAGTCGTCATGGACGGACGAGACATCGGAACGGTCGTATTCCCCAATGCCGAACTCAAAATCTTTGTCACCGCCAGCGCGGAAATTCGTGCGCGCCGCAGGTTCAAGGAACTGGAAGAGAAAGGAATGCCAGCCGATTACAATGACATCCTGAAAAACGTACAGGAGCGCGACTATATCGACTCACACCGCTCCGTGTCACCACTCCGAAAGGCGGACGATGCCATCGAACTCGACAACAGCCACCTGACCATCGAGCAACAACAACAGTGGCTCCTCGAGCAATACAGAAAAGCAGCAACTGAATAGGCACTCCCAAGTTTATTCCTTCCCTTTCTTCATCCCTCCCTTCGGAGAGGGGTTGGTTTTGCATATTTATACACTGGAAGAAGTTTCACGACCCAATTTCTAAACAACTGTTTTTCAATGGGTTAGATAGGGCTTTCCAAAAGTTCAACTTTTGCACGCTAAAAGTTGAACTTTTAGACGATGAAAGTTGAACTTTCAGGACGCAAAAGTTTAACTTTTGGAAAACGAAAGTTCAACTACATATTTATACACCCATTCCTGCATGTTTATGCAAGTGGATTTTCTATTGTCTCGTGACGGATTTACATCATTTTGCAGATGCTATTTCCGCACCACTTTCTTCCCGTCGATAATGTAGATTCCCTTTGGAAGCGCATTGATATCATGGGACGCGTGCTTGATCTGTTGCCCGTTGATGTGATAGACGGCTCGTGGCAGCTCTTTTTGGCGCATGATTTCGATGCCGTTGATGGCTGTCGCCACGTCAATCTGACTGCCAACTTCGCCTTCATTTTCTGTCACGAAATAGGCTTGCAGTGCGTCCAGATAGGCTGTCTGCGGATAGGTGGCGGGGAATCCCTCGTTGAAGAGGTAGCCGTGTGTGGTGAGAGATGGGCTGTTCAGGGTGATGTTACCTGCTTTTTTGACACCCTTGAAAGTAAAGCCGCTGATGGTCTGTTCTGCGGTGGCAGTGCTTGCTGTCACGTCTTTCCGCATGAGCAGTCCCAGCTCCGTATATTCATAGTTGCTGTTCTCCACTTTCACGATACACGGGACATTGGCTTCGATTCCGTCTGTCGTCGTCGTGAAATCCATGAGGTATTTGCCTGCCTCCGGATTGGTGACGCCTGTGAATTTAGCGACTTTCGTATTGTCGCCCAACGCTGCCTTGACTTCAGCATCGCTCATGCTGAAGGGCAGCCAGAGCGTGGTCCACTCCCCGTTGGGGAACATCCGGTTGGTGTTGACGTTGTAGGTTCCTTCGGGATAGGTGGGCTCTGTGGTTGTCCGCACGTCGAGATAGAGTGACTGGTAGGTATCTGCCTCATCGTCTGCCAGTCGGAATGTGAAGTCGATGGTTCCGTCTGCATTCCGCACGATGTCGGTTATCTCTTTGTCAGTGAGCGGCTGTGCCGTGTCTGTCCCGTTCCACTGCACCATCTGAGGGGTAGAGGTAGCGGTGAGTTGGTCGTTTCGGGTAGTTCCGCTGATGTAGGGGAACACGTCGTCCTGCTGTCCGCGATACTGTTCGAGCGCCCGTCCGTCGGCAGCAATGATGCGCCAACGCATGTGATTGTTCTGCTTTGTCTCCCAGCGCCCCGCAGTACTGTTCCATTCATAGTAGGCACCGAAGGTATTGACTTTGTTATAGTACCATGCGTATTCGTTGTAATCGATGTGTGAAATGAGCAGTCCTCTCGGGTGTGCACCTTGTGAGTACATGTTGCTCACGTCTCGGTTTTCGAGAATATAACACTCGTCTAAAGACGGGTTGTCGGCATAGATGACATATACTTCGCCGTTTTCTTCGGTCGGTTTCATCCCTTTCACTTTGATGGGGTCGTTGAGTTCGATGGGTTCGAGCCATCCTGCCGTCCATTTTTCGAAACCGGAGTAGTCCATGGGGTCGTATCCGCCTCCCCGATAGCTTCCACTTCCCATGAGGTCCCATGTTCCCACGCCCACGTTACCGGAATAGCTGGTATCGTAGAGGTCGGGGAATCCCATGCAGTGTGAGAACTCATGGCAGATGGTGCCGATACCGCAGGTGGTCGAGCCGCTGCTTCCGCGCAACTCGCTGCTGCAGGCATAGGTGTTGATTCGCACGCCGTTAGCTCTTAGTGCTGATCCGGTTCCCGCGGAGAGTGTCCATTTATGCGGCCAAACGGTGTCCTCGCTTCCACCTTCGGCTTGGTTGTATCCGGCATAGAGGACGAAGATGTTGTCCACTTCGTCGTCACCGTCCCAATCGTAGTCGGAGAAATCCACCGAATCTTCGACTTGATAAACGGCATCTCTGACCATGTACGCCGCCCTGACATCGTGCCTGGACCCTTCAGGGGCTCCATATTTTGCCATGGAGTCGGGCAGTTCGACCGGCCCTATGACATCAAACTCGATGTCGAACCTGCCGTAACTCTGCCTGAGGAAATAATCGCGCACGCTTTTCTTATAGTTCCCCTGCGTGAAATTGAGTTCGTTGGCTACTCTGTTGAAGAAGGTCTTGGGGTTTGCCGTGCGGTATTTCACGTCTTTGAAATTGGCTAAGATGATGAGTCCTCTCTTTTTCCCTCTGAATCCGTCGTAGAAGGAATGGTTCATCGCTTTTCTCATTGTTTTAGGAGACTTCATCGCTTTGGCAGGTTCGCGGCTGGCGTTTGCTTTTTTGACCAAGCCTCGCAGGTGTTCGGCTGTCCGAAGGGCATACCGTTTCTCATTGGGAGTGTTCACTTCGAGGGTATAAACATTGCCAAGAGAATCGCGATAGAAGCTCAGCCACTCGTCGCCGATGAGTTGTGCATTGACTTTCGTTCCATCGGTCAGCGTGATGACTTTCCACACTCCCGGATGCACGGGCGAGGCACTGAGTTGGAGGTTGCAAAGAAGACAACCGACGAGCAACATTGCTTTTAACAGCTGCTTTTTCATGTTTTTATATTTTTATGTTTAACCTTCAAAATGTGTGAGTATCGCATCCCGACACTCTTCCATCAGCCACTTCGGTGTTGATGTTGCTCCGCAGATGCCTACACTCTGTATGTCTTCAAACCATGACATATCAATCTCTTGGGATGATTCTATCAGATAGGATTTTGGATTCACGTTCTTACATTCCTTGAAGAGCACTTTCCCGTTAGAACTTTTATGTCCGCAGACAAAAAGGATGATGTCGTGGCGCGCTGCAAAGCCTGCAATGTTGGGCATGCGGTTGGCTACCTGACGACAGATGGTGTCGAAGCGCTTGAAAGTACATCCCTCATCAATATGCTCCTCTATATATTTAACAATGTGGTGGAACTCATCCAGAGATTTCGTCGTCTGTGAGTAGAGGAAGATATCGCGCGAGAAATCAAGTTGCTTCACGTCTTCGAGGCTCTCGACGACGATGGCTTGCCCTGCCGTCTGCCCTACCAATCCGAGCACTTCGGCATGTCCGTTTTTCCCAAAGATGACGATTTGTGCATCGGGATTTTCGCTAAACTGCTTTTTGATTCGCTTTTGGAGTTGTAGGACGACGGGGCACGTCGCATCGATAATCTCTATTTGGTTACGAGTGGCGGTCTCGTAGGTTTCAGGGGGCTCTCCGTGTGCGCGGAGCAGCACTTTCACCTTATGCAGACTGCCGAGTTCTTCATGATTGATTGTCACGAGTCCTAACGTGCGCAACCGCTCACACTCCATTCCGTTGTGCACGATGTCGCCAAGGCAATAGAGCTGTTTGCCCTTTGCCAGTTCTTCCTCTGCCTTTCGTATGGCGGTAGTCACGCCGAAACAGAAGCCGCTCTCCTCGTCAATCTCTATCCGAAGTCCCTTTCCCCTCATTCTTTTCGTTTCAAATAGTCGAAATACATTTCAAGCAGGTCGGAAGCGGCTGCAAAAGAGGTCTTTTGTCCATTGAGAACGGTACGTTCAGCCTCCTCCAAACGGTGCTCTATCTGCGGGTTATGATAGAAATTCAGTCGCAGACTTTCGTTGATGCTTTCATACATCCAGTATTTGCTTTGCTCGTTCCGCCGGTGGTCGAAATAACCATTGTGCTTCACGAAAGCGATATACTCGTAAATCATGTCCCAGATTTCTTTGACGCCTGTCCCGTAGAAACCGCTGTAGCAAAGCACTTTCGGGAGCCATCCGCTGTCGGGCATCGGGAAGAAATGGAGTGCATTCCGGAAATTGGTGGCTGCCAGTTGGCATTTCTCCACGTTGTTTCCGTCGCATTTGTTGATAACGATTCCATCGCTGATTTCCATGATTCCTCGTTTAATGCCTTGCAGTTCGTCGCCTGTCCCTGCCAGCTGGATAAGCAAGAAGAAATCGACCATTGAGTGACAGGCTGTTTCGCTCTGCCCCACTCCCACGGTCTCCACAAAAATCTTGTCGTAGCCGGCTGCCTCACAGAGTATGATGGACTCTCTTGTCTTGCGGGCGACTCCTCCCAACGAGCCTGCCGTAGGACTGGGACGGATGAATGCTTCTTTCCGCAGAGACAGTTTTTCCATACGCGTCTTATCGCCCAGGATACTTCCTTTGGTGCGCTCCGAACTTGGGTCGATGGCTAATACTGCCAGTTTTCCGCCATGCTCGTCAAGCACGTGACAGCCGAACTGGTCGATGGAGGTACTCTTTCCTGCACCGGGAACGCCGCTGATACCTATACGCACAGACTTCCCGCTATATGGGAGACATTTCTCGATGACTTCCTGTGCCTTTGCCTGATGGTTGGGATTGACACTCTCCACCAAGGTGACCGCTTGTGAAAGGATGGTCACGTCGCCTTTGACGATTCCCTCGACCATCTCTGCTGCCGACAACTCACGCTTCCGAAAGCGGTTTCGGTTAAGATATGGGTTGATGATTGCAGGTTGTTCTACACCGGAATTGACTGTCAATCCTTTATACTCTTCGTTGTTTTCTGGATGTTCCATATTGTTTTTTCTTTTACGTTCTTGCTGACGTTATTCGAGATTGATATTGATAACTACTTTTGCATTTGCCGGGTCGTTGGTTATCATCAGCACACGCGGCTGTGAGCGGACATTCCGCAGTTCCTTCCGTTCGGCGGTGATTTTAAGCTTCGTCTGCTCGCCTGGAGCCAGTTTTGTCTTTCCCAATGCCACTTTCAGCCCTGAGGTAAACATCTGCATGCTGGATATTTCAAGCGTCGAGCGTCCTACGTTCTCGATATTGATGACACCACTCTTTTTCTTTTTTCCCTCGAACGACCTGAAATCGAGTTCCCGTGCCGACAATCTGATTTGCGGTGCATTGACCAGTTCGCTCTCGGAGAGGTTCTGGAAACTGGGCAGAAGGACGGTCGAGACGGTGATTTCCTTATTATCTCTCGCCTTATCACCGGGGAAAGCTCCCAGATAGATGCTCGTCTGCGTCAGTCCGTAGCTGTGCAATATGTTGGACAGGAGCGTGACACGTGCCACACCTGCATGTCCCGGTGCTATCGTCGAAGGTGAGAACTCCGCTTTCAAATAATTGGGCAGATGCATCATCACGGGTGTTGCCGGCGAACTGGAAGCATTCTGGATATGGATATCCACAAAGGGACGGTCGCCGATGTTCACGTCATCAAACTCAATCGTGTTCCTATCCGCTTTCAACATGCCTAAGGTGTATTCATATCCGCCTGCATAATCGCGCACCTCACTGACAACAACTCCCTTCAAGGTCAGCATCAACGGACTTTCAGCAGCGTCGCTATAAACTGCTATCTGCTTCTCGAAATGCCCCATTTGCTTGGCATCATAGGTGGCTGAGAGTTTGAAATCGCCATTTCCCTGAATCGTTTTCAAACCTATATCAGTTGCAACGCATCCGCAACTGGTACGCACGTCATTGACCGTCAATGCGTGGTGAGAGCTGTTTTTCAATTCAAACTGTGCTGTCACAGGGTGACGGAAAAGCACCTGTCCGCAATCAATCACCTCACTCTTTGCCGTCAGTTTTTGTGCGGCAACCGGCAATGTTGCCGCAAGCGCCAACGAGCATATCAGAAATTTCTTGTTCATCTCTTTTGTTTCTATTTTAATTATTTGATTTTCGTTATTTGATTTCAAGTGTCTGGGCTTTCGCACGCGCCGAATATTCCGGAGCATAGGCGCACTGTACGACACAGGTTCCCGTCTCATACGTTCCCACTCGGTCCACATAGTATTCCGTTTCTACGACATGCGTTCCCTTTGCCATTCGGTCGAAATAGTAGTTCGTTGCATAATCTTTCGGAGCGATGTAATATCCCCAATGATAACCCGAAAGCTGTCTGAGCGGTTCCAGACAAGCTGCCCGTTTGTCGGTCACCTGCACAAAGTCATAGTCGCGCTCAGCCTTAATCGTGATACGCACCGTGACTCGGTCGCCCACTTTCAGCGGACGGTTCTCATGCAGCAGTTCCCGCGTCACAGTCAGCCCGGAAGAAGCAGCTGCCACATCGGTCGCTTTCTGCATGAACTGTGCATACACCGCACCCCAAGAGGTTCCCGTACTGGTCTTCTCCACGGTGAATGTCTGCATATCATTGCCCGTCACGGCGGTTTTCACATAGCCAAGACCGGCGGTTGCCTGAGGCAATTCCAACGGTTCGCCGTTCAACTTCAATACTGCCGGTGCTTGCTCGTCCAGCCTATCCATGTTCCCGTCCAAGAAAGCATATACGGCATTCACGCTGTTGATGGGCGTTGACCAACTTTGTGTCCGTTTCTCTTGCAGCAGCCAGCGCTGCATTTCTTCCACGGTCTGAACATCTGATGCCTGCAACTCTTTCAGTGCTTCGATGGCTGCCACTTGCGTCGGAATGCGATAGTCATACCAACTGTAATGCGCCTTTGGCGTATCGAAATAGCGCCCGAGTTCTTCTGTCGCCACCGTATATTCCTTAATGCTCTTCATATATTCGGCAGCTTTCTTCTGTTGCCCGTTCTTTGCGAGAATCAAGGCTGCCGTTGCCTTTCCGTATATAGTCATTTCGGTCGTACGGCTTGCCAGAAGCGACACCATATATTGGATGGCTGTTGCCGTCTTGCTGCTGTGCGGACGACCGTCGATGGCATACATATAAAGGATGCGGACGGCGGTCTCACTCGGACGGACATGCTTGATGCCATATTTCTTCTCGTTTTTCTTCATCTCTTTGTACTCGTCCACAAGCCAGCTGTCCATATATCGGAATGCGTTGGTGAGCATTTTTTGTGTGTCTTGTTGCTTACCGACCATCTTATTCAGGCGCACCAACATCTCGCTCAC
>Ga0256406_1002800_pt1 | contig 23446 bp, 22 predicted proteins | sample RumenRJG_03DNA_FD_185986 | JGI IMG/M metagenome (GOLD analysis project Ga0256406, IMG submission 185986) | Bovine rumen microbial communities from Lethbridge, Alberta, Canada - RJG_03 | ecosystem: Host-associated > Mammals > Digestive system > Stomach > Rumen | place: Canada: Alberta | collected... | reverse complement strand
CCGTCCTCCGGATATGAGGACACTAGTTCAAGTCCTCCTGCGGCAAAGCTTGCTGCAGCGCTCATCATTACCATGATCGCCGCAAGTACGGCGATAAGGGTTCCCCTCTTCATTAATTATCCTCCGTTATCTATATGATCCGCCGCTCACTTCCTTCTTGCCTTGAAGAAGTCCTTGAGCATGCGGCTGCATTCGTCTTTAAGAACGCCTCTTGTGATTTCAATTTTATGGTTGAGATCGTCGCTTCCGGCCACGTTCAGTACGGATCCGCAGGCTCCCGTCTTGGGATCGTCTGCTCCGATTACGAGACGTTTTATTCTGGCCAGAACTATGGCTCCCGCGCACATGCTGCACGGTTCGAGTGTTACATATACAGTCGCATCCGTGAGCCACTTTGCCCCAAGACTGTTCTCGGCGGCTTCTATTGCGAGCATTTCAGCGTGTGCAGATGATCTGCTGACCGACTCGATAAGATTATGCGACCTGGCTATTATCTGTCCGTCTTTTACGATTACCGCTCCCACCGGAACTTCGCCTTCTTCGGCGGCTGCCCATGCCTCTTTTAAAGCCTCGAGCATATAGCGTTCATCGTCATTTGTGCATACAATCTTGTCAAAAACCATAGCGCAGGTATTCTACCACAATGAGCGGCAAAAATACAATAAAAAGAAGCGACAGACGCGCTCCGTAATGTTCAATTCAAGCCTCCGTCGAGGCGACGTGACTCATTGCTTCTTTATTTTATTCCAATTACGTTTTTGAGCGCGAGCAGCAGCGGATTAATCTCATACATCAATCGCGTCAGATACGAGGCTCGCATAGCGCTAATCATATCGGGCAGTTTATCGGGCATTATCAGTGTCGTCACAGGAATAAATGCCGCAACGACAAGGCATGCTATTATGACTCCTTTTACGATTCCGAGCGACATCCCCAGCAGGCTGTCGAAGCCTCCTATAACAACAGAGCTCTTACGACCCTTTTTCAGTATCATGCGGATAATGTATGCAGCTAGCCAAATGGCCAGAACAATTCCGATGAATGCGATTATGCCCATCAAAGAGTCCGTAATCCTGTCAGATGCAATCTCTGCACTCTTATTGGCCGCAGTGTCAGCAGTCTCACCTATGGCTCCCGGAAGAGTCTTAGAGAAACTTTCTTCATCCGGTCGCATTACACCGAAGACCCTTTTGAATATGACGCCTCTGAACGGAGTCTTAATCAAAAACTCCGAGACATCATTTCCGAAGAGCACGGCAAGTATCAGGCCGCCGACAAGGCCAAGCAGCCTGAGTATTGTATCTCCGAGTCCTCTCCTTGCTCCTATGAGTGCGGAGAGAATAACGATGAGTAATATTGCTCCGTCCAGCATCCACCATTCGATTTTCATACGGGACAATTATACCTAATTGCGCGCCGCTACCACAAGATAATGTGTCCCTTCCTTTTCTAATGTGATGAGAAATTGAAAATTGCTATAGCTCTGTATTTTCAAGGCTTGCAGCCCGCCATTTTTCGTTGACGGATTATTTTACGGGTGCTATTATAAATGTGTAGGACTTAAGGCTTCGGCCCTCTTTTTTAACCTAAGGAGGTGTTATTCATGGACAAGAAAACTCCGCTCTATGATACCCACGTCAAGTACGGTGGTAAGATCGTAGAATTCGGTGGCTTCCTGCTGCCGGTGCAGTACGAGGCAGGTGTCAAAGCAGAGCATATGGCAGTCAGAACAGAGTGTGGCCTCTTCGATGTATCGCACATGGGAGAGATTCTCGTGCAGGGTGAGAAGGCCAAGGACTTCCTCAACCTTATTCTGACCAACGATTACACAGACCTCGAGCCGGGATTCGCAAGATATTCCCCTATGTGCAATGAGAACGGCGGCACAGTTGACGACCTCATCGTATATATGAAGTCAGAGAACGATTACTTCGTAGTAGTCAACGCGGCTAACACCGACAAGGACTTCGCTTGGATGGTAGATCACAAAATCGACGGCGTTGAACTGACAAACGTAAGCGACCAGTGGGGTCAGGTGGCCCTGCAGGGACCGAATGCCGATAAGATTTTGCACAAGGTAGTTGATGACAAGTACATCCCTGCCGGATACTACACCTGCATCTTCGACGGAGACTTCCAGGGCATCCCTGTAATGATCTCCCGCACGGGTTATACCGGTGAGGATGGCTTTGAGATTTACATGCCTGCAGACAAGGCTCCTGATGTTTGGGAGGCTCTGATTGCAGCAGGCAAGGATGATGGTCTCATTCCTTGCGCACTCGGTGCAAGGGACACCCTCCGCATGGAAGCAGCTATGCCTCTCTACGGGCATGAGCTGACAGATGAGATCAGCCCACGCACGGCAGGTCTCGGATTTGCCGTTAAGATGGACAAGCCTGACTTTATAGGAAAGGCAGCCCTCGAAGCAGACCAGCCTCTCAAGGAAAGACGTGTCGGCCTCAAGGTTACCGGCCGCGGCATCTTAAGAGAGCACCTCGATGTCTACAGAGACGGAAAGGTTGTCGGACACACCACATCCGGCACATTCCTTCCATACCTCGGCGCATCATACGCCATGGCTATTGTTGAGTCCGGCGCAAGAGAAATCGGTGCTCCTTGCCAGGTAGATGTCAGAGGACGCATGGTAGACTGCGAGATGGTAGGCCTTCCTTTCTATAAAAGAGATAAATAACTGTAAGAGCGCCTCAGCAAAGTTAATTACTCGTAAGAGTTGATTAATAATAAGTTATTAACCCTATGAACCCTATGCTTTATAAAGGAGATTAAGAAAATGATTGATCCTAAAGAACTCAAGTACAGCAGAGATGATGAGTGGGTACGTTATGACGGAGACGACGTTTATGTAGGTATTACCGATTATGCTCAGAGCGAGCTCGGCGACCTCGTATTCGTAAACCTTCCTGAAGTAGATGATGAAGTAATCGCAGGTGAGCCTTTCGGCGATGTTGAGTCGGTTAAGGCTGTAGCTGATGTATTCTCACCTATTTCCGGCGTTGTTCTGGAAGTAAACGAAGAGCTTCTTGACGATGCGGCTCTAATCAACAATGACCCTTACGGCTCATGGTTCATCAAGGTCGGAAACGTCACAGAGACAGTTGAGCTTCTCACCGCTGACGAATATGACGAATACAGAGGATAGACTCTGCGAAAAGCTGAAAGCTGATTAACGCGGGGCGCCGCAATCACGCGGCGCCCTTTTTAAGTAATTGTAAGGAGGAATCAAATTGGGCACATTCATTCCTAACACCAAGGAAGAGCAATTAAAAATGCTCAAGGAGATCGGATACAAGGACTTCGACGATATGTTCAAAGTCATTCCTGATGATTGTAAGGTTAAAGGAGACCTCAATCTGCCTGAAGGCATGAGCGAGATCGAAGTTGACCGCAAAGTCCAGGGTCTTGCAAACAAGAACGTCGTATTCCGTTCGATTTTCCGTGGCGCAGGTGCATACAATCATTATGTGCCGTCTGCAGTAGATGCGATTTCCGGCAAGGAAGAATTCGTAACTGCGTATACGCCATACCAGGCTGAGATCAGCCAGGGAATCCTTCAGTCCATCTTTGAGTACCAGACCATGATATGCGAGCTGACCGGCATGGACATCGCAAATGCTTCTCTCTATGACGGAGCATCTGCAGCAGCCGAGGCTTGCTGGATGTGCAAGGACAGAAAGCACAGCACCATCTATGTATCCGGTGCTCTCGATGAGAGGATTTTAAAAGTTATAAATACATACTCATTCGGAAGAGAGAGCAAGGTAGTTGTAATTCCTGCAAAAGACGGCGTTACGGATGCAGCCGCTCTCAAGAAAGCTCTCGCAGACGATCCTGAAGCAGCTTGCTTCCTGATGCAGTATCCTAACTTCTACGGCATCGTAGAGGATGCCGACGAGCTCTGCAAAATAACTCAGGATGCGGGTGCCAAATTCATCATGTACGTTCATCCGCTTTCAATGGGCGCACTGAGGTCTCCTGGTGAGATCGGAGCCGACATCGCTGTCGGAGAAGGTCAGCCTCTGGGCCTCGGCCTTGAATTCGGCGGACCGTACCTCGGCTTCCTCTCTACGGTAGAGGCTAATATGCGTCAGATTCCGGGCAGACTAATCGGTGAGACAGTAGATACCAGGGGTGAGCGCGGATTCGTACTTACGATCCAGGCCAGAGAACAGCACATCCGCCGCGAGAAGGCCAGCTCCAACGTCTGCTCCAACGAAGCGCACTGTGCACTCCGTGCAGGCATCTATCTCTCGACTATCGGACCTAAGGGACTTGAAGATGTTGCAACTCTCTGCTCATCCAAGGCCCACTACATGGCCGATGAGCTCGCAAAGGTCGGCATGAAGCTCGCATACAAGGGCGAATTCTGGAACGAGTTCGTGACAACTTGCCCTGATGCAGACAAGCTGAACGAGGCTCTCGAGAAGAAGGGCATACTCGGAGGACTTCCGATTTGCGACGGAAACGTACTCTGGTGCTGCACCGAGCTCAACACAAAAGAAGACATCGACGAAGTAATCGCAGTTGCAAAGGAGGTGTTCTAAGATGAAATTAATCTTTGAAAAGAGCATTCCGGGCAGAGGGCAAGATATATTCCCTGCATGCGATGTACCTGTCAAGATGCCTGACGTAAAAGCAAAGAAAGTTAAAGCAAGACTGCCGGAGATTTCAGAAAATGAGATGGGCAGACACTATACCGCACTCGCTAAGAGAGCGCACGGAGTAAACGACGGATTCTATCCTCTCGGCTCCTGCACGATGAAGCACAATCCTCGCATCAATGAGAAGATGGCAGCCCTTCCGGGATTTGCCAAACTGCATCCGTTGCAGCCTGCACATACGGTTCAGGGTGCAAATGAGCTCATCAACGAGCTCGAGCAGTTCCTCTGCGAGATCACCGGCATGGCAGGCGTAACATTCCAGCCGGCAGCCGGAGCTCACGGCGAGTTCACGGGACTTCTCCTAATCAAGGCTTATCACCATGACAGAGGAGATGATGAGCGTAACGAAATCATCGTACCTGATGCCGCACACGGCACCAACCCTGCTTCGGCCACGATGGCAGGTTATAAGACCATCGTCATCAAGTCGAACGAAAACGGTACTGTAGATATCGATGACCTCAAGGCTCACCTCGGTCCTAAGACAGCCGGTCTGATGCTGACCAACCCTAACACGGTAGGTCTCTTCGACCCTAATATCAAGGAGATTACCAAGCTCGTCCATGATGCAGGCGGACTCTGCTACTATGACGGAGCTAATCTGAACGCCGTAATCGGTATCGTACGTCCGGGAGACATCGGATTCGACGTAATCCATATGAACCTCCACAAGACATTCTCGACACCTCACGGCGGCGGCGGTCCCGGCAGCGGACCTTGCGCATATAAGGACTTCCTGGCACCGTTTGCTCCGGGTCTTGTATGCAAGGACGGTAAGAAGTACACGAGAGCTGAGAAATCCATCGGTAATATGACGGGATTCTACGGCAACTTCCTCGTAAACGTTAAGGCTTACACCTACCTCCTGACAATCGGTAAGGATGTAGCAACTCTGGCTCAGAACGCTGTTTTGAACGCCAATTACATGCAGGAGAAGCTCAAGGATCTCTATCCTATTGCATTCGATACGACCTGCATGCACGAGTTCGTTATCGGTCTCGATCCAATCTACAGGAAGACACATGTATCGGCTCTGGACGTAGCCAAGGCACTGCTCGACTACGGCATCCATCCGCCTACAATCTACTTCCCTCTGATCGTTCACGAGGCCCTGATGATAGAGCCTACCGAGACGGAGACAAAGGAAACTCTGGACGAAGCCATCACCGCATTCCGCGAGATCTACGACAGGATCTTCAATGCGCCTGAGTCAGTGCAGCAGGCACCTCAGACCACACCGGTGCTGAGACTTGATGACACCAAGGCAGCCAGAGAGCCGCATCTGAGATACACCTTCGACTAATCTCAGAACCTACGGACACCAAAAGAGGAGGCTTCGGCCTCCTCTTTAGCTTGCCGTTTAATAAAAGCTTACAGCCTTGCAGCCTCCATGATGGCCTCCACGAATGAAGGATGCGGATGGATGATATCACCGAGCTCCTCGAGTGTCATGCCCTGGCTGACGGCCACCGCAAGCTCTCCGATAAGATCGGATGCCCTGCCGCATAAGAGATGCGCGCCAATGATTACGTGGTCCTCTTCTCTTGCAACAATCTTTACGAAACCTCTGTCGAGTCCTGCGATTAAAGTCTTGCCGTTTGCCGACATCGGATACTTCTTGCTGACAGTCTCGATACCCGCTTCCTTGGCTTCATCGGCTGTCATGCCGACAACTGCGATTTCAGGATCAGTGTAGATGCAGCTCGGCACAGTGGTCATATCTATTGTTGCATCCTCTCCGAGCATCATGGCTACTGCGCTCCTGCCCTCCGCCGTTGCAGTGTGTGCGAGCTGAATGCCACCGATGCAGTCGCCTATGGCATAAACGCTAGGACAAGCTGTTTGATACTTCTCATTTACGAGTATAAAACCTTTGCCGTCCATGATGCCGTCGTACTTCGCGAGGAATTCATCGCTGAATACTCCTGCTGTGTTAGGCCTTCTGCCTACGCACATCAGCACCTTGTCTGCCTTAACTTGAACCTCTTCATCCTTCTTATTCTTAAGAGTGACTACGAGTTTGTCGCCGTCCTTTTCAATCTTCTGTACAGGTGAACTGACGTGTACATCTACGCCCTTTTTCTCGAGAGTCATCTTAATGCTACGTCCGATTTCCTTATCTATTGTAGGAAGAAGTCTGTCGAGCCCCTCGATTACAGTTACGTGGTCACCCAGATCCGCATAGATGGTGGCAAACTCAATGCCGATTACTCCGCCGCCTATGATTACGAACTCTGGAATCTCTTCGCTTCCCATATTGATTAGATCCGTGCTGTCGATAACGCCCGGAAGATCTGCTCCAGGAATAGGCGGTATGAAAGGCTCGGAGCCCGTAGCTACCATAATCTTATCTGCAGTGACAAGTTCTCCCTTTACCTCAACTTCGTGATCTCCCTTTACGACGGCCGTCCCTTCGAGAAGGTCAATTTTCTTCTTGTCCATAAGTCCCTTGATGCCGTTTCTGAGGGTGTCAAGTACTTCATCTTTTCTCTCACCGATTCTCTTGCGGTTTGATTTGAGCCCGGCAACTTCAACGCCGACTTCCTCACCGTGTGCGGCCTCTCTGTATACATCGGATGAATGCATGAGAGCCTTGGTCGGGATGCAGCCTCTGTTCAGACATGTGCCGCCTACCCTGTCCTTTTCGACAACGGCTACGTTCATGCCGCCTGCCTGCGCATCAAATGCGGCCTCATATCCTCCCGGGCCAGCACCGATTATAAGAAGATCATATTTGTAATCGCTCATTTCTTACCTCCGTTTATATTTCCGAAGCTATGTATTTCAGTATTTCGTTTGCAGTCGCCGATGTACCCTTTTCAGGCTTTAGTGCGGCAATCTCCGCTGCGTCATATTTGCGACCTCTGAGGAGTTCTTCGACTGCCGCGAAGACCTCCGTCTCGAGGGCGTCGGAATAAATCTTAACTTCCTGAATATATTCGCCCTTCATTGCAAGCTGCACCTCGACCTCGCCCCAGTCGAACCTGTGGATGATGTTCTTTTCAAACGGAATCTTGGTACCCAGTCTCCACTCCTCAGACGTGTATTTATCTATAAGTTCCTTCGGTGTCTCAGGTTTGGCAATCTCCATGGCCTCTGCGGCGTAGACTTTCTCAGCTGCCACCACCAGCATATTCTTCATGGCCTCAATCTGTACCGCGGTGCTTGCATTTGCGAGTCTTTCATCACTGATGTGGTCTTTGAGATTTGTCACGCGCGATCTGACGGATGCGACTCCCTTGCTCTTTAGCTTGCTGTCCGGCACGTTCAGGTACTTGGAGAGATCCTCCGCATTTACATCCATCATAATCGTGCCGTGGTGGTAGTTGTATCCCATAGATGAGAAATATGCATGTCCCGAAAACTTCTTTTCATCTACAGTCAGGTCGTTTCTGCCGGTCTTTATTGCGTTGATACCCATGAGCCTGCAGGCCAGAAGAATGACATCGGTCTGGCGCTCCACATCGAAGAGATCGTCTCTTGCGATGAATGTAAAATTGAGATTTCCCATATCGTGATAAACGGCTCCCCCTCCGGAAAGCCTGCGCGAGAGATATACTCCGTCACGCTTTATGGACTCAACATCGCACTCACGCCAAGGATTTTGATTGCGTCCGATGACGATAGTGTGCGCATTTTGCCAGAGGTACAACAAAATCTCGCCCTCTGCGGCATTCATCGTAAGATGCTCCTCGAGTGCGAGGTTCTGATATGGATTCGTAATATCCGACTTTACAATTGTTAGCTTCACTATTTTAAGATTTTGCCGACAATTCTGATTACGTCTGTAGCATCAACGCCGTCCAGCAGGCCGCCAACAATGCTGAGCATATCATCGGAAGTAGTTGCTTTAGCTTTGCTCTTCGCGCTCTTGCCCATCTGGCTCATCAGGAAAGGAGCTGCGATAGCCATGATTCTCAGGATGGTCTTTTTGTCAAGTCCGCTCTTTTTCGTAGCTCTGGCCGCAACTTCCTCTTCCTTCTGTCCGAGCAGGTGCTTTACGATCTTAGCACCGTCATCTGTATCTACGTTCTTGAGGAATCTTGTGAAGTCGCTTGTATCATCCTGGCTGTGATCCTGGAGAGCCTTAAGGAATCCCTGCTGAGTTTCCTTGTTAGTGGCCTGTCCTTGCATACCCTTGATGAGCATTGGCAGAACTTCCTCGATAGCTGATGTAGCTTCCTGCTCATTAACTCCGAGCAGCTTGCCCATCTGACCGATATTGCCGCTGTTAAGCATCATTTTCATTACATCGTTCATATCCATAATTTATATCCTCCTTACGAGTTAGCTAAGTCCATACACACAAATTTTAACTGTTATAAGCCTTTAATGTCAACAAAAAGCGTTAGTATTGGGCACGCTCGGATTCCCGGTCTGAGCCGACCCAAATCTGCCTATTTCACGGCAACGTCACACTCCCTCTCCATTATCTTGGCAAAGGATCTGATGCATTCGTGAACTATACCTGTGCAATGCGTCTTGCGCTCGGGATCTGTGAACTCATAGTCCTTTATAAGGTCCGGGCAAATTGCTGATCCGTAGACTGCAATCACAGCGTCATTAAGCTGTCTGACAAGGGCAATGCACTTCTCGTATGCAGAGTCTCCCTTTACCGTGCGGCCGAACACCTTTCCAAGCGCCATCGTGGCACCGGCCACGGCACCGCAGACATTTCCGCCGTCACCGAATCCGTACGGAAAGCCCGTTGACATCGCAATCGCCTCTTCCCCTATGCCGAGCTCGTAGTGTCTGTTAAGAACGTCGAGCACCGACTCAGAGCACATAAAGCCCGTAGTGAAATCCTCTGTTGCATCATCAAGCATTTTCTGAAGATTTACTTCCTTTACCATCTCTTTCTCCCACGTATTATCACTTATTTTCAACAAATTATCTCAATCAAATGAAGCAACTTTGACTCTATGTCAAAGTTCCCTTCTATTATACTCTCTTCTCAATGATGGTGCATCTCTACTCTTTCTCTGCCACTATGGCACACCATTCTCCGTCATGAAGGACGGCCTTTATCTCAAAACCGGCCGCCTTCACCGCATCTGCCACAACCTCCTCCTTCACATCCAGTATGCCCGAGCTTATAAACATACCGTCCGATTCAAGATGCTCCGCCGCGGCCGGCGCGAGCCTAATAACGAGATCAGCCATGAGATTGGCAACTATGATGTCCGCGCGAAAACCCACGTCTTCCATGAGGTCGCCTTCTCTTATTTCTATGCGGTCCGCAAGGCCGTTTCTTTCCACATTCTCCTTGGCAATTCTTACCGCATCCGCGTCTATGTCTATGCCGAGGCAGCGCTCTGCTCCGAGCATTGCGGCAGCAATAGCGAGAATGCCGGTGCCTGTGCCTACGTCCAAGACGCTCGCTGCTGATTCTTTTTCAAGAGCTTTTATGCACAGCGTTGTTGTCTCGTGAAGCCCGCTTCCGAAGGCCATACCGGGATCCATTTCGATTACGAGTTCTCCGTCACTTGCCTCGTAGTCCTCCCAGCTGGGTTTCACCACAAAGCGCTCACCGACCTTAGTGGGCTTGAAGTTCTCCTGCCATTTGTAGAGCCACGAGCTGTCATCCTCAGTCTCTGCGATTCGCCAATCGTTCCCACTGCCAATACCCTGCAATAGTGCTTCGGCTCTATCAGCTTCCTTGCGCCCCTCTTCATCATCCGAAAAGTACAGTGTGACAGTCGGCTTTCTTTGTGAATCAGCACCGGTGAGGCCATCATCTATGTAGTCGTACTTGTACCACTCGGGATGCTCCTCTATATCCCTTAAATCCTCCGGATCATCAATTGAAAGCGAAGTAAAACCGGCGCTTGCCAAGTCCTCAACGAGGCTGTCGATTTCATGCTTATTTACGTTAATTATCAGTTCTAAGTATTTCATAACGCTTTAATTATACAGAAAAACGGCCGACTGTCACAGCCGGTCGCCTTTGTATAAGTTGTCTTATTTTATATAACCTTTGCCCTTCAAATACTCAACGGTATTTTTATCTTTTTCTCTGATTACGTATGACTTTCCGGCGCTATCATCTTCCGCTCTATAGCTGAGGTCTACAGTATAGCAATCTGTTCTGTCTTCCTGGTCATCTTCCCATTCGCAATAATTTGCCATCTGCTCATAGCTTGCCCCTGCAAGATCCTCATTTAATGCTCCGATCAGTCCTTCCCAGTCAGCCTTCTTAATATTTGTCACTTCCGGCTCATCCTCACTGTAGGCGTTATAGATACCGATATTCTTGCAGCGTTTGATCTCCTCATCCGCATTTAAGGTGAGCAGGTTTCTAAATCCGGAAGTATTGTACAGATTCTTCAAAGCAGCTCCGGTCTTCGTGTGATTCTCATCTTCTACAGCATCGTATTTACGGCTTATTTCCTTTCCGTTTTTGAGCTTCCACACCAGAATAAAGGTCTCGGTACTATAGTCTTCATAGCCTTCATCGTTCTTCTTAAACTCTACATTTCTTTCGTCGATTATCGCTTGTTGGAGTTCCAATAGACTCTCAATGGCCGACGGATCCGTACAATCTTCATCAATATTGTACAAGCCATTAGGAAAGCTCGTATCTATGTGAACGCTTGCCACTTCATCCGGTGCCGGCACCTTCTTTCCGTAATTAGTAATGTCGAAAGCGGTGAAAGCGAGAATTACAAGCAGTATTCCCAGGCAAAGCAGATACTTTTTCAGATTCTTTAAGTTGAAGATTGCCGGGCTGCTGTCTGCTATCATGCGCATTACGGCAAAGTATATCGCCGAAGATATGACTGCTGCGATTGCAAATCTCATGCCTTTTTGTCCGTCGTTATCATTGCCGATCATGAGGGCAAATATGTTCGCGAATCCGATGGTCGACAGCAGTGTCAAAAGCACTACCAGCACATCTCCGACCAGAGGGAATGTAGTCGAATTGCCTATGCGCTCGAGTTTTATTTTCTTATAAATCCACAGCGATGCCGCGAGGAGCGCCAGTGTAATTATGATAAAGAATACGCTGAATCCGACCTGAATTTCGAAGTCTTCCTTCATCATTGCAGCAATCGTCGCATTGAGCCAGCCATAGTTTATATCTGTTTCCTTAAAGCCGAACAGATACTCGGAGCAGAGTCCGTCAAATGTCAAAACCAGTGCCGGAGGCAGTATGAATATGAAAAGGGACAGCAGTACATGTATCACTTTCTTCCCCGCCAGTACAGCCGCCAGACAGGATACCGCAAAGGCGTAGCTCGCGCTTATAATACTCGTTAGTATAAATCCGAATGCATGCGGCAAGCTGTATATCTCCTTGGCCGTGGTATTGCCACCGTATACCAAATCCATAATGGATTCTTCATTCATGGCTCCTGCCGGAGAGCTTGCTCCTCTGAGAAACAGCATTGAGAATGCAAACAGCACCAGCGGTATTATCATCAAGATCCATCCCGAAATGATTGCAGATCTGAAGAGTCTTCCTCGGTCTGTCGGCATCGAATGCATGGCATTAGAACTTGGCTGTTCATGTAAGTATCCGAAGACGGCTGCGCTTGCTATAACAGCAAGAGTCACAATAATTGCATTTACCGAGAAGCTGTTGCCGTTCATTGTGGACTCAGCGTAAGAAGCTATGCTCCTGAATGATTTGAAGTTCATAAGTACCGGCATGATGCCTACCAGGAAATATCCGACGTATCCGAGGACGGAAATTGCCCAGTATCTTGAGATATTCTCTTTTATTATTGTCTTAGAATAAGAGCTCGTTGATAGCATCGTCGTCACCTCCCAGCTCATGTATGAATACTTCTTCCAGTGTCAGCGGCAGTATGTCAAATACCACCGGATTTTGTTTATCAATGACTTTTCGGATTTCGTCCTGAGTGTTACCCACGAGGAGTAGATCCACTGCGCCGCGTGATTCTTTATGCAGCACGTTAAGGCCTTTATATGGATCGTCCGGAGGTGTCTTCTCCGCTTTGCTTCCGAACGAGACCTGGATTTTATGGAGATCTCCGCGAAGAGATTCCATATCCCTCTCAAGTACGGTCCGACCGTCTTGTATTATTCCTATCCTGTCGCAAATACCTTCCATTTCCTTGAGGTTGTGAGAGGATACCAGCACTGACAGCTGCCTGTCTGCAACATCATCGACTATATATTTCCAGACCTGTTTCCTGACAATCGGATCGAGACCGTCGATAGGCTCGTCCAGCAAGAGATAATCCGGCATGGTGGACATCACCAGGCAGAATGCTGCTTGTTTTTTCATGCCCTTCGAGAATGAGCTGATCTTTGCTGTTTTATCCAGCTTGAAAGTCTCAATCATCTCGGAGAATCTGTCTTCATTCCAGTTCTCGTACATGCCTTTATACAGGGTGCCCATTTTAATCAGGTTGTATCCGACAGGGAAGTAAAGATCATCTGGGATAAGTGCTATCCTACCTTTAAGGCCTACGTTTTCCCAAACATCTTCTCCGTCGTAATCAATGCTGCCGGAGTCCTGTCTCAGTATTCCTGCAAGATGCTTTATGACCGTAGTCTTTCCTGCTCCGTTTGTTCCGACCAGTCCGTATATGGATCCGGTCGGTATATCCATATTCATGCCGCAAAGGGCCGGATTGTCTTCATATTTTTTGTATAAGTCGTTAACCTTTATCATGGGAACCTCCTTTTTCTGCGCCTCCTGCGCATAAGAGTTCTGCTTCTTTTTTAAGAACTTCCTCAGTCATTTCCCTGGCCTTTTCGGGACTGATACCGAGATATGTCAGGGCTTTGAAATCGTCTCTGAGTTTTTCGAGCGCTTCGTTTATCTTCATCTCGTCCACTATGACAAACTCACGGCCCGAGACGAATGTGCCCTTTCCGCTGACGGTATATATGTACCCGTCCCGCTCAAGTTCCTTAAACGACTTCTGCACGGTGTTCGGATTGATTGTTAGTTGGCGTGAGAGTTCTCTCACCGATGGCAGCTTGCTCCCCTCGGGAAGAACACCCGTCATTACGAGTTCCTTTATGTTGTCGATTACCTGCTCATAAACCGATTTGGATGATTTCATATCGAGCTGAAACATTTAACTATCCTTTCTGTCCCAATTCCCTTTACGCGTGCATTCCGCGGAAGACTTTTTCTTTCATACCCGTCAGTGAAAGCCTGTCTTCTGTCTTCTGTCTTCTGTCTTCTGTCTTCTGTGTGCCAAGTGTACTACTTCGCACAGTACACTGTCAATGCCTTATTACTTTTTTTCCCAAAAAGGGCTTCAAGTAAGTAAATAATCTTAGTCTTGATAGTGATTATTACTTACTTTTCAGCTGTGCTTCTCGAATTAAGTAAAGATGCTGGCCGCAACTTGTAATTATTACTTACTTGCAGCCGAAAAGATCCTGGCGGTAAGTAAAATATCAAAATATAATATAAAGAATTACTTACCGGACAAGCGTCTTGATGCTTTGGTAAGTAACTTCCATTAATTTAGAGATAAAAATTACTTACCGGACAAGCGTCTTGATGCTTTGGTAAGTAATTTCCATTAATTTAGAGATAAAAAATACTTACCGGGATTCTCTATGAGGTCTTTGGTAAGTATTTTTTATAATCTGATTAATATTTCATTTATTGTTACGGTAATTCAACCCCATTTCTTGACATTGAACCATATTTTAATAGTGTTAGCCGCTGAACAGACTGTTTACTTAAGGGTAATCTTCATGTATTTCTTCTTACCCTTTTGGAGTATGAGCTCGCCGTTATTGAAGTCGGCCTCGGTGACCGCATAGCGCTTGTCGGTGATTTGTTCTCCGTTGATGCGGGCACCACCGCCCTGGATGGTGCGGTAGGCTTCGCTTGTCGAAGGCTCGAGGCCGGCTTCCTTGAGAAGCTGAGCGAGTCCCATTCCTTCTCCTGCGAAGTGGGCTGCATCAAATTCCTTGCTAGGCATATCTGCGGAAACTCCGCCGCCTGCAAATACCTCGCGGCTAGCATCGAGCGCCTTCTGAGCTTTCTCTTCTCCGTGTACGAGTTTGGTTACCTCGTATGCGAGAATTTCCTTAGCCTTGTTTATCTCAGCACCTTCGAGAGACGAGAGTCTGTTTACTTCATCCATCGGAAGGAATGTCAGCATACGCAGGCAGGTGTTAACGTCAGCGTCATCAACATTTCTCCAGTACTGGAAGAAGTCATATACAGGCGTCCTCTTCTCATCGAGCCAGAGAGCGCCTCCGACGGTTTTGCCCATCTTCTCGCCGTCGCTCTTAAGAAGCAACGCAACAGTAAGGCCGTAAACTTCATCACCGCAGAGTTTTCTCGTCAGATCCACACCACCGATGATATTGGACCACTGGTCGTTTCCGCCGAGCTGCGCCATCAGACCGAAATCCCTGTGCATTACATAGAAGTCGTAGCTCTGGAGCAGCATGTATGAGAACTCAAAGAACGAAAGGCCCGTGTCTCTGTCCATACGAGTCTTAAAGCACTCGGCTCTAAGCATCGTATTAACGTTGAACTGCGTGCCGATATATCTGGCAAACTCAGTAAACTTTGCCGGCCTAATCCACTCAGCGTTGTTTACCGACACAGCGTAACCAGGCTTAGGCTCGCGGTTCTGGTGGCCCGGAGTGTATACTCCTTCGTTGCCCTCGTACTTCCACTCGTCGTCGAAGTCTATATATTTATCAAACAGCTTTTTGAACTGTCTGCAGTTCTCATCTATTGTCTCGATGGTCATGACCTGGCGCATATCCGCCTTGCCGGAAGGGTCTCCTACCTCTCCGGTACCGCCGCCGAGGAGGAATACCGGAGTATGCCCGTACTTCTGCATATACATCATGGTTATCATCGGAATAAAATGTCCGATGTGCAGACAGTCAGCAGTCGGATCGAAGCCGATATAGAACTTGATTTTCTCTCTGCCGAGCAAATCTCTGAATTCCTTAGGATTGGTGCACTGCGCAATGAGGCCTCTTTCTTCGAGGACATCATATACATTGGTATGTGTGCTTACGTTATCGGGTATAAGATTCTTCATGTTTTCACCTTTTCTTTAGCATTGTCAGAATGCACAAATTATAACACTTGCAGCAAAGTAAATTCAATTGAAAGAAAGTGCTTATGCGTTTATTAAAGCGACTGAAATGTCATTTACATTTGTCCCCGTAGGCCCCGTGATTATGAGGCCGCCTACTGCCGCAAGTGCGTTATAGGAATCATTGTTTGCAAGAACCTTCTCTGCCTCTATACCCTTCTCTTTTAATCCGGCAAGTGTATCTCCATCGACGTAGCCGCCTGCCGCATCAGTCGGTCCGTCCGTGCCGTCGCTTCCGACCGAGAACACCGCTACGTCGAGTCCTGAAACTGCAGACGCTGCAGCAAGCGCGATCTCCTGGTTTCTTCCGCCCCTGCCGCTTCCTTTGAGATGTACCACGGTCTCTCCGCCTTCGATGAAGGCGAGTTTTTTTCCTTTTCCGGCATGCGACTTGGCCAGTTCTCCGAGCTCGCGTCCTGCGTCAGATGCCTCGCAGCAAAGCTGTTCTGTCAGTATTTCAGTCTCGTATCCGAGCTCCCTGCACTTGGCTGCTGCGGCCGCGCAAAGCTCCCTGACGCTTCCCGTAATCAGAGTGGTCACATTGTCCAGCTCCTTCGGCGTCTCCTCAGCGAGCAAACTACTTGCTTCGTCCGAGAGTTTCAGATTGTATTTTGCGGCTATGGCCTTTGCATCCTCAGATGTCGATGCGTCGGGATAAGCCGGACCGCTCGCTATCATGTCTAGAGGATCCCCGATTATGTCGCTTAGGACTATGCTGTATACCTTGGCGGGGCTGCAAGCCTTTGCAAACCTTCCGCCCTTTACGGCACTCAGTCTCTTTCTTACGGTATTTATCTCAACGATATCTGCACCACTTGCAAGCAGCTGCTTAGTAATGTCTGCAAGCTCTTCCCCTGAAATGAGTGGAGATTCAAAGAGTGCGCTTCCTCCGCCCGAAAGCAGGAATATTACCATATCATCCTCTGTAAGATCTTTTACCAATTCAAGTGCCCTGGCGGTGGCCTTGAAACTGTTTTCATCAGGAACGGGGTGTCCCGCCTCGCAGCATTCGATGTGCGGAAGTTCTCCCATCACGTGATCATATTTTGTAATTACTATGCCGGCATCAACGCTTACGCATTCCGTCGCAGCCTTGGCCATTTGCCATGCTGCTTTTCCCGTAGCGACAAGCAGCAATCTGCCGGAAGGACGCGGCATTTCGGCAAGCGCCCTTTTTACCGCACTATCAGGAAGGACAGCGTTTATAGCTGTCCTTATAATTTCATCCGCATCTTTTCTGAGATGTGTCATTGCTCGCACCTCTTACGTTTGCTAGGCATTTACGACATTTATCGCCTTGCCTGCTATGAATGATTCTATATTGTCTGCCGTTATATCCATTATTCTCTGACGGGCCGCCTGAGCCGCCCACGATATATGTGGTGTGATGATTGTATTCTTGGCCGTGAGCAGAGGATTGTCTCCGCGAATAGGCTCTGTGGAAACCACGTCGAGCCCGGCCGCATATACCTTTCCTGAGTTCAGAGCATCCGCGAGGTCCTGCTCTACGACGAGAGGTCCGCGGCTGTTATTGATGAGTATTACGCCGTCCTTCATCTTGGCAATGCTCTCTTTGTTTATCATTCCCTCCGTCGACGGGAAGAGAGGGCAGTGCAGGAAGATGACATCGGACTTTGCAAACAGCTCATCGAGGCTCACATATTCAGCGAGCGCTCTTCCTTCATCGCTCTCATACTCATCATACGCAAGCACCTTCATGTCCATGGCATTTAAAATCTTGGCCGTTGACTTTCCGATGCGCCCGAGTCCGATAATGCCGGCCGTCTTTCCGTGCAGTTCTATCATTGGGTAATCCCAGAAGCACCAGTCTTCGTTAAGTTCCCATCTGCCGGCTTTTACTTCGGCATCGTGGTGACCGTAATGCGAGCAGATCTCAAGCAGAAGTCCGACCGCGTACTGGCCGACTATTTGAGTTCCGTAAGTAGGCACATTCATGACGACGATGCCTTTTTCCTTGGCGGCATCTACATCGATTACGTTGTAGCCCGTAGCAAGTACAGCTATGGCCCTAAGATTAGGACATGCATCCATGGTCGTCTTGCTAATAGGCGTTTTATTGATGACTATAATCTCAGCATCGCCTATGCGCTCTGCAATCAGAGGTGACTCCTCATAAGCCGTGCGGTCGTATACCGTAAGTTCTCCGAGTTTCTCCAGGCTCTCCCAGGAAAGATCGCCCGGGTTTTCCGTATATCCGTCCAGTACTACAATCTTCATATCCGACTCCTTATATGCCAATTTCTAAAAGTCCAGATCTTCAATCTCATTGACGCGACGCTCATGTCTGCCGCCTTCGAATTCCGTATTAAGCCACTCATCGACCATGGCAAACGCCAGATCCTTGTCAACGATATTTGCACCAAAGCAAAGCACATTTGCGTTATTGTGCTGCTTGGTCATGTGTGCTGTATGAACAGAGTGTACAAGGCCCGCTCTTACGCCCGGCACTTTATTTGCAGCCATACTGATTCCGATTCCGGAGCTGCAGATGGCGATACCGAGGTCCGCTTCTTTCTTTGCAACAGCCCAGCCGACTGCATGTCCGTATTTAGGATAATCAACGGACTCGGTCGAGTCGCATCCCTTATCCAAGACCTCATATCCGTCTGCAATGAGCTTTTCCTTTACTGCTAATTTTAATTCATATGCTGCGTGATCATTGCCTATTGCGATTTTCATTTTGCTATCCTCCTGATTCATTTAATCGAAATATGTTTGTTATCTCTAGTCTTTATTATCTTAGTCTTATGAAACCTTGTCACCCGTCAGCTCATCCTCGAAGTAACTGTCTCTTACCTTTCCGCTGAGATTGTGCTTATCTCCCTCGCGAATTGCTTCGAGTAGCTGCCTGTGAGCATCTACGAGTTCTTTTGTCTTTCCCGAATTAATCATATCCGATACGGTATTGAACCTTACGGCATGTGTCAAAGTCCTTACAACTCTGTTGACCTTATCCGCCATAGGATTCTTTCCCATCTCAGCAATTTTATCGTGGAATCTGTTGTCCACATCGAAGAACTTTTCGACACGCTTTTCAGGATTATCTATTGCTATAGCCGTTTCCATCTCCTTGATTAGTTCTTCAAGCTCATGGAGTTCCTCTTCATCGTGGTGCTCGATTGCCAGTCTCATCATGCCGGCCTCAGTCATCTCACGAAGTTCCATGAGATTCTCGAATGAATCCTGATTCAAAATGATGCCATACACCATAGGGTCTATCATGCTCTCACTGTAGCCGGTGCAGACAAAAGTACCCTCCGATCGCTTGCTCTCGAGCACCCCGAGATATGTGAGTATCTTTATTGCCTCTCTTACGCTGCTCCTGGCAATTCCGAGCATTTCGGAAAGCTCAGGCTCCGTCGGGATCTTATCTCCCGGCTTGAGTTCGCCGCTGCGCATGGCATCCGTCAGACGGTTAATCACGCTCTGCACGACAGATTCCTTTTTTAAACTTTTCAAATAACTTGGCTTCTTTTCCATCTTGGTTATTCCTTCTGTATTTATGTAGGTCTTATGTATGACAAACCTCGCTTCAAGGATACCAATCTCCATATTATGTGTCAATCAGTTCCGATTAGTTATGGCTAGTATTCGGGCTCCACTCGGCATGGTGTTTGCAGAGAGGAGCCCCTTTTATAAGAAGATATGAATTATGAGTTGGTTCACTTTCGTCCGATTACGAAACCGAGTGCGAGTGCTACTACCAGCATCCCTATAGTGCCCAGAGCTAAATTATGTGCTCCTGCCGCCGTTACCATAAACATCGGTGCAATTGTCAGGAAGAAGTTCTGAGTACTGATCTGCCAAAGCGGTGTAGCTGCAATCAGGTTAGGACCTGCGTCTGTCTCGAGCTCAGGGTCCGCAATTCTGAGAAGCATCATTCCCGTTGCCGTAGATCCCGTCCAAGCTCCGAACATTACCATCGCGTTCTCAAGCCAGTTCTGCTTAAGCCAAAGTTTTGGCAGCACCATGAGGATGGCTGTTGTGAGCAGGAGTCCGACTGCAGAGATTGTAAGTATAGCTGCCGCGTTGTTCATGATTACATCGAGCTTCATTGTTGCGATTGCCGTGATAATCAGATACTCAAGTGCGAGAGTTCCGATGTGGGCAAGCGATTCGTTGTCGATAAATTCCTTGGCCGGTGTCTTCTTAACTATGACTCCGAATGCCAGCGATACGAGAATGGCCGGTACATAGATGGCAAATCCCGAGAACAGTGGTACGAGGTGCAGAATCTGCAGCAGTCCGTAAGCAACCAGCATGATGGCCAGGACGATACCGAAGTGCAGTGTCAGCGGATCGAATGCGATGTCCGATGTGAACGCTGTCATGAACTTGAATCTGTTTTTCTTTTCGAGTATGCCGGTGTAATCCTCTTTGCTGAGGTTGCCGGACTTTTCTGCCGTGACCCATCCCTTTCGGATACCGTAGTTCAGAATAGCGATACCCACTATGATGCCGTAGAGCATACCGATTGTAGCGTATGTGGTACCGAAGGCTGATGCCTCGTCGTAGTTCCAGTAACCGAGTGTGTCATAGATGCCCGCGATTACTTGCGGAATTCCGTGAGCTCCGTAGAAGGCTCCGAACGGCAGAAGGGCCGCTCCGTCAGGAAGTCCGAAGACCTTACCGAGTCCCATAGCCGACAGCACCTGTGCTGCAATTACGGTCGCCGAGATGAGGAATATCAGGGAGCACTTTTTTATCATCCTTCTGTCAAACGACAGGCCTATAAACTGTGTTACAAAGAGTATGGCCAGGAGCGGGTTAGCGAATCCGCTTACATTGTCCGACCAGTGGATATAGTACGGGCAGAATTTGCCGAGTACTTCCGATCCGAGCAGCAGTCCGACAAGTCCGCCGACTACCGCAACCGGGATAAACATCTTCTGAAGAAATCCTACCTTTGCCCTAAGGAACATTCCTACTATGAGCAGCATGCTCGCCCAGGCAAAATCCATTAATATAGTTTCAAACATAACGTCCCCCTTTTTTACTTCACCTGAGCGGCCGTCTCGCGAATCTTCGCTACGAGTTCGGCTGTCCACTCATTTTGCATTTCGAAATTCGTATATACATTGCGCGTTGCCGCCTTGAAAGCTTCTACATCAGGCGTCTCGTTGACGACCATTCCCGCTTCTTTGAGCTTGGTCAGTTGATCATCTTCCTGTGATGCCACGGCCTCGCGGTGCTCCTGACCGTATGTCTTCGCACCTTCAAGCAGGATATCCTGAATATCTTTCGGAAGTTTATTCCAAGTTGTGTTCGAGAAAATCAGGTTCTTCGACTCATACTTATGGTTTGTAATGGTCATGTACTGATTTACTTCGTTTATCTTGTTAGCATAGATATTGGCAATCGGGTTTTCCTGACCGTCGAAGGTTCCCTGCTTGAGCGCTTCGTAAGTCTTGCTCCATGCGAACTTAGTTGTTGCAGCTCCGAGTTCCTTGAATATGGATGCTGTCATATCGTCATCAGGAATACGCATCTTGAGGCCCTTAACATCTGCCGGAGCTTTAATCTCCTTGACGTTATTGGTGATTTGCCTCATACCGTTTTCCCAGAATGCAAGCTGCACCATATTGTAGTTGCTGAGTTCTTCTGTGAGACCCTTGGCAATCTCCTCATTGTCCATTACGGCCCATGCCTGCTTATAGCTCGTAAACAGGAACGGAAGTCCGAGTGTGGCAATCTTAGGAGCGTATGTTGCTTCTACACCTTGAGGCATCATCATTGCATCGAGTTCGCCGGTGACCAGTTGCTGCGCCATCTCGGTGTTATCTCCGAGTTCCTCGTTCGGATAGATGCGGATGAGCACTCTGCCGTCCGTTTTCTCGTTCACCCATTTCGCATAATTCTCAAGTGACACATTGAGAAGGTTATCTTCCGTGTCGCTGTGGCCAAGCCTGATGACATATTCCACGGAAGCATCACTCGATGTTCCGGAGCCGCCCTGCGATCCGCAGGCAGTCAGCGATAATGACAGAGCCATGATAATTGCCAGCATCACCGCCAGTACTTTAACTTTTGTCTTCATAACTTTGTCTCCTCTTGTCTTGCTTGTACCGCTACAGCGTCTTGGCTATCTCAACGATATTCTCTACTGTGATGCCGTTCTTGGCAAGCAGTCTCTCGTAAGGTGCCGACTCTCCGAACTGATCCTGGATGCCGACTCTCTTGACTTTGCCCTTGCCCATCTCGGCGGCAACCTCACATACGGCGCTTCCGAGTCCGTTTATGATATTGTGATCCTCTACGGTGATTACCTTGCCGATGTCATTGATGCAAGCCTTTACTGCATCTACATCGAGAGGCTTGATTGTGTGCATGTCTAGAACTCTTGCGCTGATGCCCTCGGCCTCAAGTTTCTTTGCGGCCTGAACTGCCAGAGTTACCGTATCACCGTTTGCGATGATCGCAATGTCCTTGCCGTCCTGAATCTGATGAGCCTTGCCGATTTCAAACTCTACGTTTTCGTCGTAGATCTGGTCCATTGCGTCTCTTGTGAACCTGAGATACATAGGGCCGTAATTCTCTGCAGCTGCTCTTACGAGCTTGCGAGCCGAGTTGTAATCTGCAGGCATGATTATCGAGATGTTAGGGATGGTCCTCAGGATACCCATGTCCTCGATAGCCTGGTGGGATGCACCGTCATTGGCAGGTGTTACTCCGCCGTGTGAGCAGGCAATCTTTACATTCAGGTTTGTATAGCAGATTTCCTGTCTGATCATCTCGCAGATTCTCATCGAACCGAATGCTGCGTATGTTACTACGAAAGGTACTTTTCCGCATGTTGCGAGTCCTGCTGCTACAGCTGCACCGTTCTGCTCTGCGATTCCTACATTTATATACTGCTCAGGCAGAGTCTTCATAAAGTCGCCGGTCTTGCAGCTCTTACCGATATCTATATCCAGAACAACGACTTCCGGATGGTCTTTTCCTACTTCTACTATCTCGTCTCCGAATCCGTTACGAGTAGGGATCTTTTTCAGTTCACTCATTATTCTGTCCTCCTATTAGTCTATCAGCTGAGCCTTGAGCTCTTCCATTGCCTGTGCGTACTGTTCATCGTTAGGGGCTACTCCGTGCCAGCCTACCTGATTCTCCATGAAACTTACTCCCTTGCCCTTGATCGTAGTTCCGATAAGCGCCTTAGGATTTCCGTTCTGAGCCTCAGCTGAGTAGCACTTGTCGAGCACCTCTACTGTCTCTTCCATGCTGTTGCCGTCATAGTAGTAAACGTCCCATCCGAATGCTTTGAACTTGGCACCGAGGTCTCCGTTAGGCATTACCTCATCGCAGGTGCCGTCGAGCTGGAGATTGTTTACATCTACGAATACGATGAAATTGTCGAGTTTATACTTGTTGGCTGTGTTGGCTGCCTCCCATATGATTCCTTCCTGAGCCTCTCCGTCGCCGAGTACGCAGAAGACTTTGTTGTCCTTCTTGTTCATCTTGGCGCCGAGTGCCATTCCGGCTGCACAGGCCATACCCTGTCCGAGAGAGCCTGTCGAGATGTCAATTCCCGGGCACTTGACCATTGATGGATGGCCCTGGAGAGGTGAACCTTCCTTGCGGAGTGTGTCTAGTGTCTCCTCCGGGAAGTATCCGAGAGTTCCGAGGCATGCATACTGTATAGGGCAAACATGACCTTTCGAGAGGACCATTCTGTCGCGGTCTTCC
>Ga0256406_1002798_pt1 | contig 23463 bp, 22 predicted proteins | sample RumenRJG_03DNA_FD_185986 | JGI IMG/M metagenome (GOLD analysis project Ga0256406, IMG submission 185986) | Bovine rumen microbial communities from Lethbridge, Alberta, Canada - RJG_03 | ecosystem: Host-associated > Mammals > Digestive system > Stomach > Rumen | place: Canada: Alberta | collected... | reverse complement strand
GATTTTTGAGAACCACCAAAAAGCAAGTCTGAAGTGTTAAGATCTAAAAGTAGTTGATATACAGAGGCTTATCTCTATGTGTTTTTCATTGTTTATAGTTGTTTAGAGGTATCTAAATACAAAACTGGAACGCAGAGGTGCCGATTGTAGTCACTGTGTTTGGGATGGTCATCATCTCTAAGGATGAACAGTTCATAAAGGACTGGTAGCCGATAAGGGTAAGGCTGTCCGGAAGGATGATGTTCCTAAGGTTAGAACAACCACTAAAGGTACTCCCTACATCCCGCTTAAAGAAACTTGTCTTTGCTGCGGTGCCGATCTTTCTCAGTCCATTAGGTAGAAAAACTGACTCCAACTGCGTGCAGGACTGGAACATACCAGGGGAAAGGGTCTCTATGTTTCCGTTATTGCTGAGATCTATGGCTGTGAGCGATGTGCTCTCAAACATATGGCCGAGATCCGTGGATTTGCCTATCTCCCACGCGGATGGGTCGAAGGTGGTCATCAGAGTGCAGCTCTTGAACATTGAGTTCATGTTGGTCACACTGCTCACGTCCCACTGATAGATAGGGTCAAAAGCAGGGATAGAAGTACAGCCCTGGAACATTGCTTTCATGTCAGTGACGTTGCGCACGTCCCAGCCGGAAAGGTCTTCAACAGTGGTCAGCGACTGACAGTCCTGGAACATAGAACGCATGAATGTAGCTTGACTTACATTCCAGTTGCTGAGTCCAAGCAAGTCATGAAGTTGCTTGTCACCATTGAAAACAGAGAGCATTTCAGTGACATGGCTTACATCAAGTTCACTGACGTCGAGGGTCACAAGGGAGGTGCACTCCCGGAACATGTGCCCCATATCGTCGACATTGCTCATGTTGATGTACTTCAATCCTTGGATGGTGTCGACATTGCTCATGCCATAGAACCACGTAAAGGTGTCTGTGGGCTTGAACGAATGGAAAGAAGGGGTGATGATAACTTTATGTATCTTCTTGGAGAAGGTCCAGGCCGGGGCGAAATCGGTCAGATCTCCTGCCAGAGCGCCTAAACCATTGGCAGGAGCATAAGATGTTTTCACATCAAAGACACGACCTTCCCGAGAGGACTTGTTGTAGTCATAATAGAAAATGAGCGTCGCACTGTCAGGAGATTGCACAGCATAGGGCTCGTTGGAAACAGCTAATCTTCTGATGCTACTACCCATTTTGTAAGTGGGATGTACCTTCTTCTTTTCAACGTGGAAAGCTGGTCGGTTGCTGCATGGAGAACATTCCGGAAGAAGCTGGGTGGCATTTGCCCGGAATGTGAAGGACAGACAACAGAGGAGCATGTATAAATACATTTGTTTCATGTCTGATTAACTTATAAAGAGATTTCTGAATGTTTACGGATCTCAGTCATGTTTTTTATCAGGAGAAAAGCGTTGGCAGCTGCTTGCTCCTCGGCCTTGCCATCAATGTAATGGTAGTAATCCTCTTCTACCCTGCTGAGATCCTTGGGCGGGAAATGGATGTTGCCAATAGTACCCCGAACGGCGAGACGATGGTCTGGCTTGGAGATGATGGTGGCAGCGATGGGTAAGTCTGGTGGATAATCCAGAAGGACATTCAGGTTTGTGGGCTCCAGCTGCAAGTCCTCATCATCTGGCTCCTTGATGGTGTTGTCGACATAGACACGGTTGCAATGCTTGCGGAGTTCAGTGAGCTCTTCATCGGTGAGGATGATGGCGGCGGTCTTGCCTCCGCTGCCGGTGTTACGCAGCCAGAGGTTGTGGCGCAGGAGAGTGGCAGCATTGACGGCATCATCACCGAGTGCCTCATAGTAACCGCCTTGCTGGAGGAGCAGCAAGTCATTGACATGGTCGCGCTTCTTCCATTTGTATTCTGCAATGAGCGGAACTTCAAGGCTGTCCTCTACGTCATCGTCGTTCAGCCGCATCTCGTGGCGGGTAGTGGCGAGATAGTCACCTACTGCGAGAAGGGCCTGTCTCATGAACTCGGTCGGCTCACCATCGTCTTCATAGCGGTTGGCTTCCTCTGCGATGTCGAGGTGCTTGCCGTTGGAAAGCCAGGCATCGCCACGGTTGACATCGAAGAAAAGGACGGCTACTTTGTGCTCATCCTCGTAACATCCGTCATCGGACTTGGTGCGGAAGGTAAGGTTGCGGGGAGTGATGGAGAGGTGCTTGTCGTAGTCACAGTGGCTCATGGCTTCCATAACGATATTCTGGCAGTAGTTATAGCCATCCCGAAGGGTGCTGATGAGGTCAGCGACATCCTCGTCGCTCCCACCACAGAGATCATTGTTGATAAGCAAAGCCTCCCTCTCCTTGTCGTTGAGGGTGCGCACGAAGTCCACATAGTCACGGATCTCTCCAGGAAGGCTTACGCTCTTCACAGCATCGAGACTGGTGTTGAAGGTCTGGACATCCTCGGCAGAGAGAAGGTCGGCAACGGCAGTACGCAGTTTCAGTCCTACGACCTCAGGATAATAGTCTACATATTCTTCGACTATCTTACCGAACTTACTGGTGGCGTAGTCAATGACGCGCAGGTCGACACTGCCGAGTTTTTCAAACTCTCTGGCAGCAGCCTGCTTCTGCTCATCGGAAAGCTCCAGGGCGATACGTTCCACCTCGCCCATGACATTTCCATAGACGCCAACATTGGCCATGGCATCATTTTCGTAGTGGCAGGGGCTATCGGCAATCTCTTTCAGCCAGTCATCCAGCTGGGAGAGCGTGCGGATGTTAATCAGGTGATGGAAAAGAGAACAGACACTAAGGCCTGACAAAAGTTCCGGGGTGAGCTCATACTGGCGCTTGCACAGGAAGAACTCATCCCTGATCTGTATTACATTGGGATCCATAATCATAAAGTTCAAAATTCAAAGTTCAAAATTCAATGTTCAAAGGTTACGGGAGCGGGATGTCGAAGGTGCGTAGGACGTTCTTGCCGTCCTTATCGATGAAAGTCCATCGCTCACTTCGGTACTTGACACCGTCGTGGTCGATAGCTTCATAGTCGATCTTCACCTTCCAGCCGGAGAAATCACCTTTCTTCTCGGCCTTGAAGAGCATGTCACGGATGTCTGAGGTGGCCTTCATCTGACGGTCGGCAAGGCTGATGACATAGTAGTCGTCAGGATTGAACTTGGTCATGTTGTCGGTACGCTTCATGATGCTATCGGTGACAACCTTCATGGTTCTGAGCATCCCCTGCATCTCCTTCTTGGAGAAGTAGTTGATGCCAAAGGCAGAGTCAGGCTCAGAGATTGCGATGACCCTGAGCTGTTTCGGATAGTAGACACTCTGTGTGAGGCTCTCTGTAGCGAGCTCTTGCAGGCTACCCTTCGATGGGCCACAAGCTGTGACCGCGAGGAGGGCTCCTGCCAACAGTAGGAAACTGATCTTTTTCATGTGGTGTGAGTTTTATTTCCCTATAGCTGTAGGGAATAGGTTACTACTGGTGTTTGTGGTGGTAGGTAAGGAAGCCTGTGAAGGGCTTGAAGCGGACGACCTGCTTCTCGGGGATCTCAATAGGTTCTCCAGTGCGCGGGTTGCGACCGCTATGGGCAGCAACGGTCTTCTGGGAGAACTTGCCGAAGTCCTGGAGGATGACATCGTCACATTCCTTGACGGCATCGGAGAGGGTGCCGAGAACGGTGTCCAAAACATTGCTTACCTGTGACTGGCTCTGCCCGGTGCGGGCAGCCAGCATCTTGATGAATTCATTCTTGTTCATACCTGTTCAATAATCTGTATTCGTGTTTGTGGTTTGTTGAGTTCGAGATAGCCGGGGTACAACCTGCCGTCGTCACGGAAGAAGGTATAGACATCCTTGGTGCGACCGTTCTTGACGATCTCCTCGAGCATGTGACGCTTGATCTGCACACCTTTGTAGTTCCGGTAGAAGAAGGTGCAGCAGGGATGGTCGGCGTCATAGTAATGCTCACAGCGGAAGCCTGTGGGACGGACATAGAGCATGCCCCCACAGTTGGGACAGCGGCAGATACGGGAGCTGACGGCGAGCATCTGATCCTTGTTCAGGACGAGGAAACCGCTGAAAGGCTCGTTGTTGTCCTTGCGGAAGCCGTCGAGGATCTCGGGATGACCGGCGAGGAAGTCCTCCATCTCCTGCTCGGTGATGGCGCGGTGGGCGAGGATGCCCAGGGCGTGGAAATGACATTCCTTCTCTCCTTCCTCTCCGTAGTGCTCACAGAAGTAACCCTTGGAGGTGTGGATGATACGGCCACCACAGACAGGACAGCGTCCTTGGAGGTAGTGGCGTTCCAGTTCGATGGTGACACCACCGGCGGTGAGGACAAGACAACCATAGTCGTGCTGGCCTCCATGCTGGGTGAACAGCAGCCGCTGTGTGCGGCCTTCAGTACATAGCTCTTCTAGGAGCTTTTCGTTAACCTCCACGCCAAGGTATCTGGTCTGAAGGCTAAGAGTGATCTTCTTGCCGTCAGGCAAGAGGCCGAGGAGCTGATAGCCGGAGGAGGTCTTCTGGATTTCTGCCTTCCTGCCATGGCACGCCCCAAGGCTGAGGGGTTCTTTTCTTTGTTCCATAAATTAAAGCGCAAGCATCTGAAATGCTCATCATTCTCAAATGGCTCTTTAATTACGTTGCAAATGAAAGTGTCAAATGTGGCCGGATAGCCCTCCGGCGGCGGGTATGAGGTTTGTGTTGCGGTCTTTGCAGTTAGAGGAACTGCCAGTCATAGATAAGGCCTTCGACGATGGCTTTGCCACTCATCACGGTAGCCCAGCCCTCAGGATCAAGGCCGTACCAGAGATCCTGCCACGACAGCGTACGAATCTGCCAGGCGAGGAGCCATAGGTCGGTGTTGATATTCTCCAACCTGGTGACGACCTCGTTGGCGACATAGTAACGTTCGGCGGAGCTGAGGAGGTTGACCTTGTGCTTCGTGGTCACGGGGTTGCCCTTGTCGTCATAGCCATCAACGTTGTAGCTGCCACTGGTGACAAGCTGCTTCATGAACGGCACGAGAGTGGCCATCTGCTCGGTGGCATCCCACAGCTCATCAGAGACGAGGGTGGCGATGGCCGTACCTTTGAGATGGCCGGGGACGGAGTTCTTCACAAGGTTCATGTTCCTCGGGATCTCCGTGCCGACGAGCTCTGTGCAGCGTTTGATCTGGTAGAGGTTCTGCATGGCGCCCTGGGCATTGCTCAGGTACTCCAGCATCTTGTTCTCCACAGCATGGACGCGGTCGAGGGCGACAGTGACGGCAGTCTCGGTGGCGATGATCTGTTGCTGGGTCTTCTCCCGTTTCTTGAAGATGTCCTTCAGCATGAGGCTCTGGGCCTCGACAGCGCCTGTGAGGGTTGGGTCGGCCTGCTGAGCGCTGGCTGCCGTGGATGCTCCGATGAAGAGGAGAAAGAGAATTGTCTTACGGAAAAGCATAGTAAAGGGGGTTATCGTTTGGGACCATTACTGCGCTTCAAGCGCAGGTTGTCATAAAGCTGATATTTGGAGGGAGTGACGGCATCGCTCATGGGGAAGCCCATGACGACATCGTTCCAGTCCTTGTAACCTTTCGGAGGAAGGAAGTCGAGGCTGATGCGACAGGCAGCAGGGACATGTTTGCGGAACTCGACAGTGTTGACCTTGCTCAGCGGCAGGGAGAAGACCTTACCGTTGGCATTGAAGCGCACGCAGTCGTCACATCTTACCACATCGAGGCGGATGCCGGAGGCAATGGCAGCGGTGCGGATGCCGTAGAGGCGTCCTGAGAGGTCGTTGTCGAAACAGTCGACAGCGACTGCACGGGAGTAGTAGCCCATAATACCAGAGATCTGGCGCGGGGAGAGCTGTCCGCCAGTAGAGACGAAGACGGCTTCCTCAGTAGGGAAAAACATGTGTTGGCGCTGGTACAAGGCCATGATGTCGTAGGCACTCTCGGCAAAGAACACCTTCCGGGCATCCAAAGGGTTGCCATAAGGGGTCATATCGACAATCCAGGCAGCAGTGGTGGAATTGGTACCGGCAGCCTTGCCTTTGAAGGTGCCGTTGCCACGGAGCTCGTAGCCGACTACCTCGTCCCTGCCCGGCTCCCTGTAAGGGAACGCGAGACAGGGATGCTGGTAGCTGCTCTTGGTGTCACGAAGCAAACGGATCCAGGGCTCGAAGGTGCTGATAGTGTCGTCAGTGAGGCCACGCTGGGTGTAGATCATCCTGGCGGCATCAGGGTTGGCACTCAAAGGGTCGACAATGAACCGTGTCGGGTCGAAACCCTCAATGGCTCTCGTCTGTTGCCACTCCCTCACCGCGGCGTCGTGGTGGAACTCCCCGGGAGGAAGGCTGGTGAACTTTGAAAAAACATCGAAGACAGCCTTCCAACCGCCATCACCGTGATAGCCGAGCTGGGAGAGGTTCTCTTTGACGAAGTCGATGACACTGCCGCCATGACCGCTTCCTCTGTGGAAATAGCTGTCGGAAGAGCCATTCCTGCCTTTGCGGATGACGATGGTGTCTTGCTTCTCTCCGCCGGCAAACAGCTGCATCTCCAGATAGTTGCCACGCGTTCCGGCCCGAGGGTTGACATTGTAACCGAGTGTGGATGCTACATCTTCAATGCTCACCTTGCTTTTGAGATCTTCGAAAATATTGCCCATAGTATATCTGTTTGTTCGTTTTCAGAGTCGTCGGCCTGACTTGCGGTCCATGCCGAAGGAGTCACCGTCGAGAGTGTACTTGGCACTGAGGATGGCTTTCAAAGTCTTGTCCTTCAATGGACCATCCTTCATGGCGAGGTACTGCTCAGCAGACTCCTTGCTGAGAGGCTTGACACCGAGGCTTTGGCCTTCGTAGAAAGCGCGTACGGCGTAGGTGCCATCACGTTTCTTGAAGATGCTGCCATCGGCGATGTCGAGAGGCTGGAGGGTGTCTTTGACGGGCATGGCCTTTGCGGCTTTCTCGTCTTCCTTCTTCCCAGAGACGGAGAGTTGTTCGTTGGGGGCATCTTTCCGGTCTTTCTGAAGGAGTGGCTCTTCGCCAAGGCTCAGGAGCTGTTCGTCGACCTTCTCCATGATAAGGTTCGAGGCCTTGCTGACATCGGCCATCACGGAGATGATGAACTGAGGTTCCTGGCTCAGGGCGTCAAGCCAGCCATCGACATAGGCGGCGTTGTTGTCTAAGATACGCTTGTCAAAGCCCATGGCGTTGCCGACAAGGGCAGCACTGAGCTCGGCGACAAGCTCTTCCTTGGCATACTTGGCATCGCCGAAACGACCGCCGGTTTCTCTGTGGACATGCGGGGCTGTACTGTGGCTGCACTCGTGAAGGAGATTGCTATAGTATTCCATGCCGTCCTTGAAGATACCGTCTTTCGTAGGCGAGATATTGAACTGCGCCTTGGTGGGGATGACGACCTTATCTTCCCGTGGGGAATAATAAGCGCCTTCCTCCAGCTTGTCATACTGGATGGGACAGATCCAAGTCTGCTCTTTCAGCATCTTGTCAAGGGCAGGGTTCTCATACATGCCTTTCTCGTCCCTGAGCTGGACGCCCTGGAAACGAGCAACAATCTGGTCGTACTTCTCCTTGTGAACCTCTGCATAGTTGGTCTGGTCGAGGTTGAAGACATTGTATGCCTTCAGGAAAGGATGAATATCCATCTTTTGCTGCTCGGCTTGGCTCATCTTGCGGAAGTCCTCGATTGCGACACGGTGGCCGTGCTCATCCTTGATGCTGAGATCCCAATAGATGACGGGCATGGAGACAGCTCCTTTCAGGACATGCGCTCCTTCCTTGCTGATGTTCAGATAGGTCATGTAGACGGGCATCTTGTAGCCGTGCATGGCGGTGTCCATCTGGAGGAAGAAAGAGTTCGTACCGTTGTAGACCCTGCCCTGGACATTTTGGGGAAGGCCGCGGGTATGGCCATTGCTGCCGACCCAGCCCTGCTTCCAGTCACTGGCTTTCATGCGTTTCAAGGACTCAATCATCATCGTGCTGAACTTATCGGCAGCGCGATCGCCAGCGGACTTGCCGTCAGGGGAGCCCTTATACTGTCTGATATTCTTCTTGTTTCTGTAGTTGCTCATAGTCGTCCGGATCTAAGTCTGAGGTAAGCATGGCCTCTGTCTGTTTCAGGTACAACTCGGCATTGTCTTCATCAGGCTCCAGGCCGTGGTCGTCGCACCACTGACGGTAGTCGTCAGCATCGTCGGACATCTCCACAAACTGTTGCCAGGTGATCTTACCGCTCTGGTGGAGCTGGACAAGGTCTTCGTAACGTCGTTTCTGCATAGTCGTATGTGTTATTTGTTGTTTCGTTTCTTTTAGGGTCTAAGGCGGCTGCCACGGCTCATACGTCCGTGACAGCCATCCTGATGAGAAGAGAGTGCAAACCTCAAAGTGTTAAACCATTGGTGATGAATGTATATATGAAAAATCCAAAGTTTATACCTTCAGGCCTTTCTTCACCTCCTGCTTCTGGCCCATGGCCTTGTCGATGTCGGAGGCGAGATACTTGGCGGCGAGCTGCTCACGGGTGACGGTCTTCGTCTGGAAGAAGGAGTAGCGATCGTTGTTGCTGATGACCTTCTTGTCCGTGCGTGGACCGTCGGCGACCTTGGCGCTCACACGCCACTCTCCGTCCTTGTCCTTGGTAATGCGGATGTCGCTGACCTTGGCCTGCTCGGGGAGCTTGTACTTCTCGTAGGCAGAAGCAAGGTTAAGACGCTCGCCGAAGTTCTTCTCCACGAGCTGGCGGGGAGTGGTCACACGGTCGAAGAAGGCGTTGAGGTCCTCAGTACTCATGACTGCTGCCATGCCTTTCTCCTGACCCTTGACCTGGGCGAAGAGCTTGTACTTGCCGAAGTCCTCGCGGTTCTCGTCCTTCTCCTTGAAGACATTCATCTTCTCGATCTGGCGGCCGTCAGACAGCGTCATGTCGCTCTTGTACTGCTCAGGCGTCACTTTTTTCTGAATCTTGGTGGGATAATATTTTCCCATGAGGTCAGAGACGGTGACGTTCTTCTCCTTGTAGGCCTCTACATCCTTCGGGTTCATGACCATCGGACGGAGCTGCTTGCCTTCGAGGCGTGCAGTGAAATACCACGTGTCGGGGTACTTGGTGCTCTGGAAGGCGTGGGCGTGGGTGACCTTCTCACCGTTGACGGTGACCATCTGCGGTGCACGGGGCTTCATGTCGACGGTCTTGGCCTTGTCCTCGGTCTTTGCCTCAGACTTGGTCTCAGACTTAGTATCGGCCTTGCCCTCCGTCTTTGCCTTCGTAGGTTCCTTCTTCGTCTCTTTCTTCTTGGCAGCTGCATCCTTGTGGTCGGCCTCTACGGCCTCCTTCTGAGGGATGTCCTTCTTCTGGATGGGATCGGCGATAGCGACACGCATGCCGGCACGGATGAGCTTCGGGAGGTAGGCGTCGAGGGCGTGATGCGGGAACCCTGCCACTAGATGACCATTGTTGGGGTCATTGGGATGGATCAGGGCAATACCCAACGTCTCGGAGATCTTCGCCGCGTCGACGTTCAACGCCTTGTAGAAGTCGCCGGAGCGGAAAAGGATGACGCTGTCGGGATGACGCTTCTTCAGGTCCATGTACTGGGCCGCAAGAGAGCCCTTCGCGGGCATCTTCTCCTTACCAGGGGTGTTGGTTACTGTGTTCTGTTTGACAGCCTTTTCTTCAGATGCAGTCTGAGACATGCTCTGAACGGTGGTACGCTGCTTCACCTCAACCTGTTTCTTGTTTACCATATTCTCAACATTTAACTGAGTGAAATTCACGTTTCTGTTGAGGGTATAATGGCTCGTATGGCCAAGGACAGCGAGACAGGTATCAGGTCTGCCAAGGGCAACCACTGCTGCCCAGGAGGTATGGCCTGTGTCGAGGACATTGTCCACGACAATGGGGGTGACATCGTTAGGGAGGGGAGCCTTCAGCGTGAAGTTGATACGGATGCCCTCGGGCTTCATGTCATTCTTCTTCGCCTCATACAGGGCAAGGTGATGCGTGCCCTGGAGGAGGTCTAAGGTGTCGGTCTTCGTAATGGCGCCGATCTCTCGGCAGAGGTCAAGTGTGTAGCCTGCCTTGCCTTCATGACCGGGGATGGGGACGAGGACGCAGGGGCGTCCTGTCATCTTCTCCAGCATCAGGACAGATGGGGCCATCAGACGGGCGGCATGGACGATGCTCTCCTGCTCTCCACGTTTGAGGCCGTGGGCGAGGGCATGAACCTTGCGGTAAGGTGCCACCGAGGCGAAGATATGCGTTTGTTCCTTTTCTGACATGGCGATGTGCTCTCTGTTTCGCCGGTCCAAGAAAGGGAATAAAATGAAAGTGAAGCGCTACCTTATATTATAGCGTGGCAAATGAGAAGTATTCCAATTTCTCTACCCTTTGTTTATGTGTGTATATTGTGTTTGTGTTGTTCCGAGGCTATAGTTTCAGGCCCTCGGTTTTCTTCTTTTCTTTCTTCTGTGTGTCAGTGAGCTTCTGCTCTTCCTGGCGGATCTGCAACTGGCGGTACTCCCAGCGGTTCTCATCGGTCTGGACGTAGCCGACATACTCGGGATGGGCATCGTCGTAGCGGATGGCCTGTTGGCGTTTCCACTCGTCCATATCGCCATTGACAACCTTGAAGCCCTGTGGCTCGCGGAGGTCAACGCCGACAGTGACCTTCTCATCACCGACATTGAGCTCAACAGGCTTGCCCTCCTGGACTGCCTCCTTCTGGTTCTGACCGAGCTCGATGTCCTTGACCTTCTCCATATCCTTCAGTCGCTCGGGGAGCTGAAGGGTGGCAACGTCACGGTACATGAGGCTCTTGGTCTCAGGATCCATCTGTACGAAACGCTGTGTGCGGGTGCCATCCTTCTGAGTGAAGTCCTTGGTGATGACCTCTCCCTTGCCGACCTTGTCAAGTTCATGGCGGTTCAGGCCGAGGACGTTGTCAATGTCCTTATGCAGGGGATAGGCAAGGAGCTGTACATCACCCTTCTCGTCACGTACGAGCTGGGCTTTCATGGGGATGGCATAGCTGTTGCCGTTGCGGGTGTCGACACGTGCCTGGATGATAGGCGTGAGGCTGCCAGAGAGCAGCGGGTCGAGAATTTCACGAGGCATGGACTGCAGGCTCTTGCGGTCGATGCTGATCATCTCGAACTGTGCGTAGGGAATTTCTTCCTTCAAGAATATGTTTTTTTCGTTCATTGGCTTGTATTTACTATAATATTACAGTAACTTTGCAGCAAAATTAATACGTTTACCTAAATATTATAGTAGAAATGATTAGAATAATTTTGGTATTAACTTTTTTAATGTCATCTGGGACAGCAGGCGCCCAGTTTTTCACAGTTTTGCCTGAAAAAGGTGCTGATACACAAAAAGAAGAGCGTATAGCCGACCCGACGGAAAAAGATGTCTCGAAGATAGATAGATCCCGTAGTGGAAAGAACAAACAAACGGAGGGGTTCTTCCCGACGGGAAGGGGAAGAGCCGTAGAGATAGAGATTGAACAGGACATCCCGCTGTTCGTGAACGCCACAGATAGCTTGATGTACGGTCTGCTCTCAGACAGGATGAACGTCTGCCTTCCTTTGGACTTCCTGCGTATGAACTCGGGATATGGTTTCCGCCGTGATCCGTTCACAAGGTGTGAGAGGTTCCACGACGGCATCGACCTGCAATGTCACCATGCAAAGGTGTATGCGATGCTGCCAGCCATCATCAAAGAGGTACACTACGGCAAGCATGGCTATGGAAACTATGTAGTGCTGGATCATGGGGACTTCCTGTGCACCTATGCCCACTTGAGTGCTATTTCTGTTACGGAAGGTCAGGAGGTTCCGGCGGGAACCATCGTGGGCATCAGCGGAAGCAGCGGACGCTCCACAGGAGAGCACCTGCATGTGAAGATGAGCAGCAAAGTCGATGGGAAGAGCATCAACCCGGGACCGTTCATCGCCTACATGAACAAGTATATCTGTGACCTGCAGGAGAAGATGGCTTATCTGAAATTCGGAACAACGCCGGACATGGAGCTGAATCTGCATAACCTCATGCTGGCAATGAAGAAGTATGATGTGAAGTTCCCGAAGGTGGTGATGGCGCAGGGCATACTGGAAACGGGCTACTTCACCTCACACGTGTGCCTGGAATACAATAATCTCTTCGGACTGCGCAGGCCTTCGGATGGCAGCTACTACCGCTTCGACAGTTGGGAGGAGTCGGTGAAGGCGTACCGGGACTACGTGCAATATAAATATAAAGGTGGTGATTACTATGCTTTCCTCAGAAGCATAGGATATGCGGAGGATCCGTACTATGTGAGTCGTGTAAAATCCATCGCAACAAATTTATAAGAAAAAAGCCGGACGAGGCATACCTCTCCGGCCACGGGAAAGCGCCCTTGTGAAATCCAATAGCCGGTATGCCGACCCACTGGATAGGCTATTCCAATTGCAAATTTACAATAAATGTTGGATTGATGTACAAAAAAGATCATGTTTCTGAAAATATTGGTGATAAAGCACCATAGAAGCATGAGGAAATAAGCCAACGTCTTGGCTATCTGCTGAAAATTGCGTATTTTTGCAAAGCATCTGGATATACCTATTAGGCTTTGACGATGGAATTTCATACTGAGGAAGAACGCATATACTTGACTGATGAATGGGGGGAGGTGGTCGCAGAGGTGACTTTTCCCGTGAAAGACGGAGTGGCCACTATTAACCATACCTACGTTCATGAATCCCTCAGAGGACACGGCATTGCCAGCAGACTGGTGCAGATGGCTGTAGACAAGATCAGGTTAGATAGCCATAAGCTGGCAGCAACATGCTCCTATGCCATAGCATGGCTGCAAAGACATCCGGAGATACAAGCAGAAAGCCAACAGGCGTAAACATTCGAAACAACAGGAATATGGATCAGACATCTATGAATAATACGATAACGAGGAAATCAATCTTCGACCTCATGCATGGCGACTATTTTTATGTACCTGCATACCAACGAGGATACAGATGGACTCCTACACAAGTTGTACAGCTGCTGAGGGACTTGTTTTCCTATGCCAACGAGCAGCATGACAATGGGAATATCGAAGGCGATTACTATTGCCTCCAGCCTGTTGTTGCCCGTAAGGTAACGGACGAGAACACCCGTGGCAAAATTCTCGGCGAAGAGACGGGTAGTTCTTCAAAGAACGTATGGGAGATCATAGATGGGCAACAACGCCTGACCACTATCTATATCCTCTATAAATATCTCATGGATAAAGAGAGAATCGATGATGAGCAATTATACGAGGACTACGGTGGCCTGGAACGATACCATATCATCTATGCTACCCGGAAAGGCTCTGGTAATTTCTTGGAGAAGCTGGGGCCGGAAACGGTGGACGGGGCTAATTCGAACATCGACTACTTCCACATGCAACAGGCTTATGATACTATTGACAAGTGGATCAGGAGCATAGAGCCTTATGACGGCAAGAACGGAGCGATGGAAGTATGCCGCCGCTACAATGTTCGTGAGCAGGTTAAGGAGGTCAGGAGCATCCTGTTTGACCTTCTCAATGCCGAGAAGGGGAAAAAGAATCCTACGGGTACGGCACAGGTGCTGTGGTATGAACTGTCTGAGGATGCGGATGCCATCACCGAGTTCAGGAACATCAACACAGGTAAAATCTATCTTACGGATGCGGAGCTTATCAAGGCGCTGTTTCTCAAAACAGAGCATACGGAGCTGCAAGAGCGTATTCAACTGCAAAGGGCCATGGAATGGGAGCATATAGAGAACACGCTCCATGATGATACGTTCTGGTATTTCCTCAATCGCAAAGGTGTGGACATCCCTAACAGAATAGACTTTATCTTCCGCCTGATCTATAAGACTCGGGGACTGGAGAATCTCGATGACCAAGAGATAGAGACCAAACTGGCAGAACGTTCCAAGGAATTGGAGAAGAAGAACGTTATCTTTAACTTCTACTATGACATGTTTGATGGCTTGTCAGGCGATGATCTTAAAGACAAGATACAGACTGAATGGGACAACATCAATGATGTGTTCCATATCCTGGAGGACTGGTATGAGGACTGCGTAAGCTATAACCTCATTGGCATGGTCAGCCAGTCCAATGACGACCTGTTGCCTAACTGCTACATCCATTTTATGAAGATGAATCCAGACCAGCCACGAGAAGAGTTCAAAACCTGGCTGCAAGGACTGATACGACAGCAACTTGAAGGTGTGAAAGTCGAAGAGGGACAGATACAACTGAGCTATGGAGATCCGCGAGTGTTCTACCTGTTACTGTTGCTTAACGTGAACCATCTTAACCGTCAGGCATTGAACAGCCCGTCGCAAAATGGTGATATGGGGCAGATATACAAATTCCCATTTGCCGTGCTCACTACCCAGAAATGGGACATAGAGCACATAGACTCTTATACGACAAATGGACTGAAAGAGATCGCAGTACAGAAGCAGTGGGTGGAAACGGCAATGGCTGACCTTCGCAACACTCTGAGTCCCGTGGATCTTCATACGATACTGGATTACATAGAGAAGGAACAGTGGATGGATGCAATAAAGAAGTTCCAAGAAATCAATGAGGAGGCAGATGCAGACGAAGATACCAAGAACAGCATCGGCAATCTCACACTGCTCGATGCTGGGACCAACAGGGCCTACGGCAATAGTCTCTTCGTCGTCAAGAGGAAGACGATCATCGACCGGATGAAGAACGGCGTGTATATTCCCGAGTCTACTGCTTATGTGTTTATGAAACTCTTCGACGAAAGCGGAACCAACCGTACAAGATGGACAGTGGAGGATATGCTGCATTACCAGAAGTATATGTGCGAGGAGCTGCATGACTATCTTCAACAGGATCAATAACGCATCCCTCTTTAGATGAACTAACTTTTTGTCTTATGATGGATAAGGAACTGTTAAAGCATTGCTTGTACTATAAAGGTCAGGAGATCTGCCCTGTAGAGTGGAAAGGGACTGTGTACGAGCATTATTGGGGACTGGAGGCAGCATATACCAGACTTCCGGAAGATTCACGTGCCCGTTACAAGAAATACGGAAATGATAAATTCCATAAAGACTTTCCAGAATTGGTGGGCGTCATCGAGAAACTGTCAGAAGAGGAACGTGGTATATTGGCCTACATCGTGGATTATACCTTTTACATGCAGCCTTACACGAATACAACATTGTTCCTGGACTATGGCAAGAACCGTCAAGCCGAACATGTGGAAGCGGTTCCGCCAAAAGTTGTCACCAAGTCGCCCCTTCTTTATTACAAAGGAGAAAACCAGAACCCATACAAGTTGACGGAGATACGTTCAACATATTGGGAGCTGGAATACATGTGGGTACATCAGGTGGATGGTAAAAACAAGATCATGGAGGATGAGTATGTCGGCTTATTTAAGTATGACTTCCCAGACCTCCTTAACAATATTTCTGCCGACACTCCTATCTCATTGAAAGGGTTTATGTACGACCAATATTGTCATATCGGAGGAACGAAGTATGGCTTCCCCAAATGGTTCAGAGCCTACGTGGACAGCGCAGAAGAACAACAAAAATAACACAGGCGTCATGCCGAAAAGAATAAGTTATGAGTCAGAACTATACATTCACTTCAATATTCAACTCGCCCATCTGTAAGAAAGAGGACGGCACTGATATTATAGTCAGCAAAATACTCATACCCAGAATACAGCGGCCGTATGCACAGGGAAGGCTGCGCGAACGTGAGACGAAGATCCGGAAACAGTTTCTCGGGCAGATATTCAGCCATCTGTGCGAGGGGACGGTGATGGACATGAATTTTGTCTACGGGTCTGTGAAGGAAACAGAGAAGGGCGTTTATACCATGGAGCTCCTTGATGGGCAGCAGCGTTTCACCACACTATTCCTTCTGCATTGGTTCCTGCTTAACAGGGAGGACAGGTTTGAGGATGAGGAGCTTCTACCCATACGCAGGGCTTTGAAAAGTTTCGTTTATGAGACACGTTCTACGTCAACAGATTTCTGCCAAGACCTGGCTGATTATAAATGCTCATTTGGCAATGCCTCTCCATCACAACGTATTCGGCAGGCACGATGGTTCTATCGATCATACGAGAAAGACTCCACGGTATCAGGAATGCTGGTCATGCTCGATGACATGAACCGGTATTATCAGAATTGTGGGCATACAGGGCTGCTCGATCGCGTGAACTTGCTTCAATTCTATGTGCTTCCGCTTGTAAACTACAACCACACGGAAGAGCTCTACATGAAGATGAATGCCCGCGGCCTTCCTATATCGGTGTTTGACAACTTCAAAGCTGACTTTACAGGAGCTATGAATAAGTTGGAGAACCTGAAAGAAGACGTTGATCTGGATGGTACTAGTGGAGGTAAGGTATCACATGCCGAGAACATTTCCATTAAGTTGGACACGAAGTGGATTGACTTGTTCTGGAATGATGGCCATAATGTCGATACCTCTTACATGCGCTTCTTTACTCGCTACTTTGCGTGCAAATACATGATAGACTGTGGTCTGGAACCCAAAGAACTGAGATCTGACAAGATTCTTAACATACTCTATACCCAGGTCGAAAGCAACAAGAATGACGACAATTATCTTGGTTTCGAAGCCTTCAAGGTGCAACTGGACTCGCATCCGGAATACATCACAGGGATAGAGAAGGCTTTGGACACCCTGGTGAAGCATAAGGATGCCATCAGCCGTGGACTGGTTCCCGCGTGGGAATCTGAGATAAAGGGCAACTTCCTCTTCGAATCGGATGCTTCATTCACACAAACCTACTTGGTCATTTTCGGCGCCATCATGGAGATCATCGACGCTTACAAAGACTTCACGGATGAGAACTATGACAGATGGATGAGAATTGTCTGGAATATCGTTGAGAACACCGATATTGATAACTTGGAACGAGCGTCCGGTACACTGCGTCTACTGTCAACAATAATCCGATATGTAGCAAATGAGGAAACGCTGCCTTTCTACCAGGCACTGGCCAACACCATAAACGTCTTTACCGATACGACATGGCCACGACCTTTTAGGGAAGAGATTGAGAAGGCACGGCGCATCGCTGAGGATGAGCGGTGGTTCTCTCAACTGAAGGATATAGAGAAGCATCCTTATCTGAAAGGAACCACGAATTTCTTTTATAACAAGGATATGTCACTCGATTCCTTCTCCAATAACTGTAAGTTGGTGGCAGAGATGTTTGATGCAGACGGCATAACTCCTGACTACCGTAAGGACCACTTGCTTATCCGGGCTATCGACTGTCAGCTGACAAAATGGGAGGGGCAGTTGAACAACCATTACATCACTGAGAAGAGTGAGACTCACAAGTACCTGAAGATAACGCTGATGAACCAGGAGGCAGTAAGGAAGATGTTCCTTCGTGTTCTGGATGGTGCCAAGACGAAAGATGATGTAAAAACGAAGCTTGCCACGGAAACGACTGCGCTGATTCCGCTGGATGGAAAAACGTTGTTGGAGCTTCAGTTGGCCATTGCCCACAATTACCTTTCTACAGATGTCCGTCTCTATGATTGGATGGAGACTCAGTCTCAACCAGTGAGCGTACGTTGGTTCAAAGGCCACATAGCTGTTGCCATACCACGTGTATGGTTTGATCGCTATCTTATTGACACGAATCGTGATGAGATCGCAAATGACCTGATGGAGCTGTATGGACTGAATTACTTCGAGGATGAACAGACGCATACCAGCCTTGATGACTACAACAAGTATGGCCATTACAAAGGTGAGAATATCTTCATCTACAAGAATATCAGCCCAGATGACAGCGTGCACTTTAATGTGCAGTTTGGAGAAAACTGTAACTTCTATCTATTCCTAAAGACAAACGACAAAGAGCTCACAAAGAGACTCAGAGAAAAGATAGGCGGATATATCTATGAGGAACATCCATATCATCTGTATCTGAATGTTACGGATGAAGGTAAGGATATACCTGAAAATAAATATATCACAATGGAACTGTCAGAAGAGAAGATAAAGGTGCTTATTGAAGATTGGCTCCCGAAATGCGAGGACGCTGCTAAGGAACTGACTATCTATCCTCCAGAAGAACTGTAAAGTCTCTGTGTGCAGAGCGATGCTAATAAAATCAATGGAGAGAAGAACATTACGCTTCTCTCCATTGATTTATTTTAGGTAATCGGCAGTTTCATCAAGGCTGTCATCCCAATCCTTCAATCTTTCTTCTATATCTTCATGTATCTGCTGCTTAAGAAGCTGTATCCGCGCCTTAGCCACACTGGCAAGGGTATAGTCTTTATCGAAGAGATGAGGATTGTCAATATTGAAGGTCGTTCCAAATAGGGCCTCGGCAGAGACATGCTGCAAATAGAAAAGCTCTACGGCCAGGAAGAAAGGTGAAATAACATTGGTACCAAGCTCGATGGCCGATACCTTTGCCTGATTGATGCCCGGAACGTCTATATACTCTGCAACCTGTGCCTGGCTCAGATCCAGTTTCTTCCGGATTTGAGCAAAACGTTTCCCCATCTCCTTAACAGTTACAAGCTTAATCTTTTCTTCCATAGTGATATTATCTAAGTCAATCGCAAATTTACAAAAACATTTCCATTAGTTCAACACGTCTTGAAAATTTCTTTTCTTTTTTATGCATTACGCAAAAACACTGCACCACGCCACTGTAATTTTGCACTCAGAAAGATAGAAGCATAGTTCAGTTGGTAGAACGTCGGTCTCCAAAACCGAAGGTCATAGGTTCGAGTCCTGTTGCTTCTGCTCTTGGAACTTTGGCAGACGTGGTGTATGCACCGGACTGAAAATCCGGGGAACGTTGTTCGATTCCGCGAGGTTCCACAGTCCATGCTCCAGTAGCTCAGATGGATAAGAGTCTCTCATTCCGAATGAGATGGTCGCAGGTTCGAGCCCCGCCTGGAGTACACCAAAAAGGCTTCCACAGTGTGCAATGCATCTTATGTGGAAGCCTTGATTGGTTTACAACATGATGGTGAAGAGCTTGTCTCTTACTTTAGCAAGGATGGATCCTATTTCCTTCAACCCAAATCGGTCATTAGAAAAAGCTTCTTGTTATTTTCTAATGACCGCCATTAGAAAAACAGCTTTGTATATGCTTGATCCATAAATATTTACTAACTTTACCACGAAAAAAAGAATATACTCCGATGCGAAACTGTGACATAAAGTTTGTAAATAAGGAGATAACACCTTTTGGTGGTCTTTCCCTGTTCTTCAAAATGCTTGAGAAATGCCATTTTGAAGAGCATGTTATGCAAAGTGGTGTACCTCTTCAAGGTTCCAACCGTGGTTACAAACCGATCCAGCTGATATTGGGATTGTTTGCAGGTGTGTGGTGTGGCGCAAGTTGCTTTGGCCATCTTGACGTGGTTCGTTATGACGCTGCACTATGTGACCTATTAGGATGGGAACGTGGAGCAGACCATCGTGCATACCAGCGCTATCTCAATAAATTCTCTCAAGCTGTCAACCAGCGTGTTTTCGGAAATTTGTTCCGTTGGTTTTTCTCCGAGTTGAAGTTCGACAACTACACTTTAGACTTCGATTCTACTGTGATGGTCCGTGAGGGAAGTCAGGAAGGAGCAGCCAAAGGATACAACCCCAAACGCCCTGGACGACTCTCGCATCATCCTCTCCTTGCATTCGTTTCCGATGTAAGGATGATAGCAAATTACTGGTTACGTCCAGGCAACACATCCGCAAGTACCAATTATCTGTCATTTCTTGAGGACACGCTCTCAAAACTTGAGGGCAAACGTGTCGGGCTGGTCCGCATGGATAGCGGTTTCTTTGCGAAGGAAATACTTGACTATCTGGAAATGAAAGGGTTACACTATATCATTGCCTGCCGTTTCAACAATCGTATAAAGTACAGTCTTACCCATGAACGCAAATGGATAGAGCTAACAGACGGATTGGAAATATCCGAAACCATCTATCAGGCAAACGGCTGGGAGAAGCCTAGACGCATTGTGATGGTCAGGCAAGAAATAGACAAGCGTCCCAAAGCTGCAGGAAAGCAAATCAAGCAACTGGAGCTTTTTGAGGATGAGGAGGATTTCGGAAAATACCGATATAGCTGCTTTGTAACAGACCTTGACCTGCCGGCCAAGATTGTATATGACTCATATCGCGGAAGGGCGGATTCTGAGAATAGGATAAAAGAATTGAAGAATGATTTCTCCATCGATGACTTTGTCACAAATAACTTCTGGGCAACAGAGGCATGTGGGAATTTCATTGTCATGGCATATAACTTTATGTCGTTGTTCAGACATGCGCTGATCAATTCCAACAAGAAGAAATTTCTGAAGACTATCCGATACGAGTTGATATCGACACCAGCCTATCTGGGAAAAACAAAAGACAAGCACATCCTATATTTGGCCAGATCACTAAAAACACGACAATCATTCTTATCTATATGGGAAAAATTAAAGGATTTCTCTTTGCCGTACGACATAGAGAAATCCTAATGACCGATTTGGGTTTAACACTCAAGAGTTTGGATATCTCACTAAAATTACCTAATTTTGCATTCATAACAGTTCCTCTTTAATTTATTGATAATCATTGTTTTTGGACACTACAAAGTTACCAATAATTATTGAGAAACTGTTATTTTAAGCCTACTGTTTGAGGGTGGGAAACTTTAGTTACATATCATCTAAGATAGAGCCAATGATAGCAGACAAGAAGTACATCTTTTGCATAATATCATCAGGACCGACTGTTGCAAATTCAAAATCAGTTCTTGCTCTGTCATACTCGCCACGCAGCCTTTCTGAAATTATCTGAGGATACTGTTTTACCGCAGGGGTCAGGATTGTTGCACAAAAGAACTTGAACTCTCTGACTAAGTAATCGGCACCGCCCATATACTCCTTTTCCGTGAAACGAGAAGAGTCAAATGGATGAAATTTCGCTTTGCGAAGAACATCATTGAATTTGGTTCTCAAATCTCTACCACCATAAGTACAGATGAGGAAAAGATCAAGAGCAAAGGCGACGTAATCTTGTCTGGTGTTTGCAGTCTTTAGATATTCGACAATGCAATAGAATCCATCTTCTGCCCACACTTCTCTAAGGTCAGAATCATTCATCCAGTCATATTCCAGACACATGCAAAAGCATTCACAGAGTCTGTCCTTTTGAGGGTAACCCGTGATGAGTTTTCCACTGCCTCGTTTGTTCAGGAGACTGTAGAGTTCATACAGTTTCTGTTGCAAAAGCGGAATGTTACCTTCCTCGAAGGTTGAAATGGCGGCATCTACATAAGGCTTGATGCTCTGATGTGATGATGAAAAATAATTCGGTATCATACTTATTCTAATTTACTACTTCTTTAATTTAACAAAAAGAATGGAACGACGAGCTATTGATTTGATGGCATTCTCATTTATCCTGCACCAGTCCTCAACCTTTCATGAGCCGTTCGTAAGCCAAGAGTGCACACAATTCATGTATATTGAAATTGCTCATAGCACATCTATATGTTGTAAAATATTTCAATTAGTTTCATTCATAGTCAGCTATCTGCCTCACCACTCGCCATTTTTCTTTGCTTTATGGTGAGGCAGTAGCCCAAGCCCAAGGTTACATGTTAGCCATATAATGGATAGCTTCCGCCACATTCATCGTCGGCAGGCCACACAGGGTTGAAGTCAATCGCCAAAGCTTCATTTCATCTTCGGCAATCTCACCATCAACGGTCATCAGTGCTCCTAAGAACGCTGCAACATACTTCTTCTGTTCATTGTTCATGTTATTCACGATCATCAATTCATCGGTGGGCTTCATGGCCTGTGCTGTTGCAAGCAACAAAGGCAGATCTGTCTCTGAGACTCCAAAACGTGCTAGCTCGAGAGCTATAGCTTTCTTCTCATTCTCTGCGACAATACCGTCGGCTCCAGCCATAGCAATCGCTAACTTCACGATTGCGGCAAACTCAATTTTCTTGAATGTCATAATAGATAAAATTGTGATGCTGATATTCCTAGCGCACCGAGGTTAATATTTGTTCTTAGGCTTAATGTCAGGTGTGGAATCCTTGCTTATTTCATTGCAAACGCCTTGATTAAGCGCCTTCATTACTTTTTTATTTTCCGTTCATACAACCACAAAAGTATCAAACCTATTGCGACCACTATGTCTACAATGTTCCACATATCTCTGCTAAGAGAGATCTTAGCAAAAGGCTGGAACAACAATGCCAATGCACAGAAAGTAATAGCTATCGGTTTTGTGCTGTCTGTCCAATATTGGTAAGCCAACACTCCAAAGAGTATCATTGCAACAAAGCGGAACAGTTGATAAAAGCTATACGGCATTGGTGCCAGACACAGCAACAGCAAGGCTGTTAATATCCATGTTATATATTTCATCATGTATTAGCTTTAAATAGTGATACTTCCTTTGTCTATTTTACTTAAAAGATCCTCAAAGATAACGATAAGATCTTTTGTGATAGCCCCATTTCTTTCTATCATCCGGAATGGAGATGATTCTTTAAGAACCTTGTTTAAATCATTGATGATTTCACGAGCTTGTAACTCAAACATCATATAGTTGACCATGGAGTCACCTTCCTTCCAAAAGTCGCTATGCCAGCCATATTTGTATTTCTCCCATGCAAAATACAACACGTTCTTATACATTTCGATGACTTGGTTGTTTTGAAAAGCCAACTCTACATCACCAGTTTTATTCCCTATTTCAGAAAATTGCTTCTGAATATGAGACAAGGCCTGTACCAACGACTTTATGTTATCTTTGCTAGTTGCTGTATTATGACTATATGAACGTGCCAGATTATCAAAAACGGTTGTGTCGACTTCGTTCTCATCTACATCATCGTCATCTTGGTCCTGATCTACCTTATCCCAGTGATTCTGCTTTATTGCATCGAGGAGTTCATTGATGGCGTCCTCTCCAAGCATTGATTTGGGAATACCGATGAAAGGTGAATTTGTTTCTGCATCGTCGATTGCAGTCAATGCTTTCTGAGCGATATGATATGCTCGATTGGTATTGTCTATCTTATAATTGCAAAGGGCAATGAACATAAGTATCTTTGGTTTTAGCATTGAAACCTGCCCGTCATTTTCCTTATCATGAAGTTGGTTACATTTAACAAAGAGTTTAAGGGCTTCTACTATGCATTTTGCATCTGTAAGATTCCTAACATTGGCATGATCATTATACAATTCAACAGCTCTTTCCATAATAGCTTCAGTATTCATCATGCCATAACTGGACAATTCGCTGAGAATATGCTCTGCTTTGGGAATAGATTCCACAGAGTCAGCATCAACTTGAACAGGTTGATCAAGTTCTACAAGCTTTCCATAAAACTCAATGAGTCTATCTGGATTCGTCATAGC
>Ga0256406_1002797_pt1 | contig 23467 bp, 21 predicted proteins | sample RumenRJG_03DNA_FD_185986 | JGI IMG/M metagenome (GOLD analysis project Ga0256406, IMG submission 185986) | Bovine rumen microbial communities from Lethbridge, Alberta, Canada - RJG_03 | ecosystem: Host-associated > Mammals > Digestive system > Stomach > Rumen | place: Canada: Alberta | collected... | reverse complement strand
TCAAGTCGTTGATGCAGCGCAGCCGCAGCATTTCCTGAATGCTCTGCACAAATTTCGGGTCGCCGTTGGGGCCAAGCAGCGCCAGCGTCAGGTCGGCGTTCTGGCGGAGCAGCGTGAAAATATCCACCAGCCGTATTTTGATGTCCTCTGCCGTTTTCGGGGCTTCGCGCGCGTCGATGGTCTGGCGGAATTCGTCGTAAAGCTCCTCTTCCAGGTGATCGCGCATGTCGTAAAGATCGCGGTAATACTGATAAAAGGTGCCGCGGTTAATGTGGATGCGCTCCGAAAGCTCCTTGACGCGGATTTCCCGAATCGGCTTTTCGTTCAAAAGCTCGGTAAACGCCTGGCGCATCGCCGCCTTGGTCTTGACCACGCGGCGGTCCAGCTTGTCTTGATTTTTGTTGATTCTTCTGTTTTTGCCGTAATGCGAACCCATTTCATCTGCTCCATTAATGTAATATAAAGATAATGTACATTTTCTTAATATTTGTTTATTGATTTTTTTCACAATAACAGTATAATAGGGTTGTAAAAATTAGTCAACACTTGTATGGTTATCTTTCAAATGTTGGCCCGCACTTATTCCATTTTCATTAATTCGACAATAGAAAGGAAAGCATTCATGGAAGCATTTGGCAAAAAAGTGGTCCAGCTCCGCTTTGTGATCTTGGCTGTTGCCCTTTTGCTTTTGATTCCATCGATCATCGGATACAACAGCACGCGCATCAACTACGACGTACTGACTTATCTGCCCGATTCGATCGACACAATCAAAGGACAGAACATTCTCGAAAACAAATTCGGCACCGGCGGCTTTTCCCTCGTCATTTTTGAGGGCATGAGCGATCAAGACATCGCGAAGACCGAAGCGAAATTCAAACAGATCGACCACGTGAAAAACGTCATTTGGTACGACGATGTCGCGGATCTGACTATTCCGAAGGAAATGATCCCGAGCGACATCTACAAAGCCTTTAACAGCGGCGACGCGACGATGATGGCCGTCTTCTTCGATACTTCGACCTCGTCGGACGAAACAATGAACGCCATCACCAAAATGCGCAGGGTCGCGCGCAATCAATGCTACATCTCCGGCAGCTCCGCCATGGTCACCGACCTGAAGAACCTGGCAGAACAGGAAGAACCGATCTACGTCGGCATTGCTGTACTGCTCTCACTGATCACAATGATGATCTTCATGGATTCCTACATCGTGCCGCTGATCTTCCTCGCGAACATCGGCATCGCCATTATTTGGAACCTCGGCAGCAACATCTTCTTCGGCGAGATTTCGTTTATCACCCAATGTCTGGCGGCAGTGCTGCAGCTGGCCGTCACGATGGACTATTCGATTTTCCTCTGGCACAGCTATGAAGAGCAGATCTCACTGAACCCCAGTGATCCAAAGGCCGCGATGGCCAAGGCTATAGCCGCGACTATCACGTCGGTGACCGGCTCGTCGATCACCACGGTCGCTGGATTCATCGCGATGTGTTTCATGACTTTCCGCCTCGGTCTCGACCTGGGCATCGTCATGGCCAAGGGCGTCATCCTCGGCGTCATCTCCTGCGTCACGGTGCTGCCGGCACTGATTTTGATCTTTCGCAGGCTCATCGAAAAGACACGCCACCGCAACGTCCTGCCAGATATGCACACGCTGGCACACAAAATCATCGACCACCGTGCGGTGTTCATCATCATCTTCATCGTCCTGTGGTTCCCGGCCAGCTACGGCTACAACCATCTCCAGACCTATTATGATATGGGGGCGCGGCTGCCGAAAAACCTCGGCTATACCATGGCACGGGAAAAGATGGACAAGGAATTCAACACCGGTGCGACTCATATGATTCTCGCAAAAAAGAATCTTTCAACCCGGGACGCGCACGACATGATCGATGGCATTAAAGACGTCAAAGGCGTGAAGGCTGTACTCTCAATGGATTCCGTCGTTGGTGCGATGGTCCCGAAGGAAATGATCCCGGACAGCATCAAAAACCAGCTGCAGAGCGGGAAATACCAACTAATGATCATCACCAACAAATATCAGACCGGGACACCGGCGGTCAACCGGCAAATCTCCCAGATCAACAAGGTCGTGAAGCGTTACGACAAATCCGCGATGGTCATTGGCGAAGCGCCAATGACAAAAGATCTGGTCACGATCGCCAACCACGACTTCGACGTGGTCAACGCGGTGTCCATCGCGATGATCTTCGTCATCATCGCTCTGGTGCTGCAGTCGATCACGCTGCCGATCATCCTCGTTGCGGTTATCGAATTCGCGATCTTCATCAACTTGGGGATTCCATTCTACACCGGCACGAGCCTGTTCTTCATCGCCTCGATCTGTGTCTCGACGATTCAACTCGGCGCCACCGTCGACTACGCGATCCTGATGACGACACGTTATAAAACGGAACGCTACGGCGGCAAGAACAAGCACGACGCCATCGAAACGGCGCTGGCCTTCGCCATCCCGTCGGTCATCGTCTCGGCGGCCAGCTTCTTCGCGGCCACCTTCGGCGTCGCCCTGTACTCGAACATCGATATCATCTCGTCGATCTGTACGCTGCTCGCCCGTGGCGCCTTGATCTCGATGCTCTCGGTTATCTTCATCCTGCCTTCGCTTTTGATGATCTTCGACGGCGTCATCATCAAAACGTCCAGAGGCTTCATCAACAAGGAAAAGGTCGGCCTCGGGATGCGCAAAGCGGACGACGGCCACGAAACTCAGGTGTTCTCCGAAATCGAAACCCTGCCGTCTCACCCCTTCGATCAGGACGCCGCCAACCCAACCCCAACGGATCCAGAGCCAGACGATTCGTCCGGCGGTCCCCACGACCCCGACGACGACACGCGGATTTTTATCCCCGGCTCATCTAAATAATTAAACAGAAAGGACTACAATCATGCACACGATCAAAACGATGATGAAACAGCACAAGGTTGTACTCGTCGCCATCGTCCTGGCTGCTGCCATCGCTCTGACTGCCTTCGCCTCCGCCCAGACCGCGCGGGCAAAGTCGTCGAGCGCGTCTACCGCCTCGAACAAGACGCTGACAGCCAAGGCTGAACTGGCTTCAGGCGCCAAGGCGCAGACCTCTAAAAAGGGCGACGCCATCAGCAAGGCCGAAACGGTTTACGTGAAAGCCGATGCGACGGGCACCCGCACCGCCACCTACGTCTCCGACTGGCTGCAGAACGCCGGCAACGACACCGCGTTAACTGACGTGTCCAATCTTTCGAATATTCAAAACGTCAAGGGACACGAAAAATACACGAAGAACGGCAATACCCTGACCTGGAAAACCAAGGGCAAGGACATTTACTACCGCGGTGAAACCGACGCGGCTCTGCCTGTGAACGTGCAGGTCAGCTACGAATTGAACGGCGAAAGCGTTACGCCGAAGGAATTAGCCGGTAAGAGCGGCGATGTCAAGATCACCTTCACTTACAACAACGAAAGCGAAACCGACGGCATCACTACCCCATTTACCTGCGCGACCGCGCTCGACCTGCCGACGTCTCGCTTTACGGACATCAAGGTAACCAACGGCGCAGTCCTCAGCGACGGCAACAACAATATCGTCGTCGGGGTCGGCTTCCCTGGCCTGAAACAGGATCTCGGGCTGGAAAACGTCGACCAGGTGAAGATTCCGGAATCCTTCACGGTGGAAGCGACGGTGAAGAACTTCAAGATGGGCAACACCCTGACCTCGATCTCGACGGATGTACTCAACCGCGCCGGGCTCAAGGATATCAAGAGCTTCAAGGATTTGGACAACGCGATTAATCAGCTCGAAAACGCCAGCGGCAAGCTCGTCGCCGGCTCCCTCGCCGCACGAAACGGCTCTGCCGCGCTCCAGACCGGCGCAGCGTCCCTCAACACCGGCATCGGCAGTCTGCAGAGCGGGCTGAACCAATACACCGCCGGTGTGGCCACCGCGGCAGATGGTTCGATCGACCTCAATAATGGAATCAATCAACTTTATAATCAAGTACCAAAGCTAACCAATGGTATTTCACAACTCTATCAAGGCAGTCAAGAGCTTACCGATTCATTCGGTACTCAAGAACAGCCTGGGGCTGTCTTACAAGGTGCTAATAATCTTGTAAGTGGTACAAATCAAGTATCATTAGGTGTGACAGCTATTAAAAATAATCTCACTGAATTTAATAATACTTTAAAATCTGTTGATACTACTAAAATCGCAACATTATTAAAGGATTACCAAAATAATCTTACTGATGAAGGAAAAGCAGCTCTATATCTTGAAAACTATGCCAACTCTTTAGATGATACTGATAGCAATAAACAAAATATCAAAAACATTTCCGATAACCTGAAAAAAAATGTTGCTACAGGCCAATCCGATTTGTATAATGCACAAAATACAATCGCTATCTTAAATAAATTGCCTGCCTATCAATCGGAACTTGAATCTTTATTAAAAGAAGATCCAAATGATCCAAATAAAGACGGAAAACTGATTCAATTAGAAAAAGGTGCTCAGCAAACAGCTGCAGGTGCTGTCCTATTAAGAGGCAATAAAGAAAACGAAGGTTTATACAGCGCTGCTTTTGGTATCAATAAACTGAATGAAGGATTGAAAGAACTTAATTCTAATAACGGTGATCTAACAAAAGGCAGTGAAGATCTCGCTAAGGGCTCAAAAGCACTCAGCGACGGGCTCAACACCCTCAAGGCCAACAACAACACGTTGAATTCGGGTGCGGCTCAGCTCGCAGGCGGTTCCAGCCAGCTTTACGCCGGCACGGTTTCGCTGACAAGCGGCCTCAATACCTTGTATTACGGCATGAATCAATTCAAGACCGTCGGCATCGACAAGATCGCCAGCGTCTACAACAACAATTTCAAGGATTTGGCCAATAAGCTCAACACCATCAAGAAAGCCTCAGCCGATTACAACAACTTCTCCGGCATCGCTTCCGGCATGGGCGGCTCGGTCAACTTCGTCATTGAAACAGACAGCATCTCCAAATAATCGAGATTTTCTCCTTTCTACACACAGCCTGGCACTCACGCCGGGCTGTGTTTTTTTGTAAAATCAAGCAATGAATGTTCTTTTATTGTCTAAAATTTATATTTCTTTTGCTTTGTAATTGTTTTATAATAAAAACAGTTTAATAAATGACAATTTCAGGTGCCCTTGACGATATGCCAAGGGAGAATAGGGAATCAGGTGCAAATCCTGAACGAACCCATCACTGTAAGCCGCGAACACCGCAACATGTCACTGTCGCCAACATATCGACGATGGGAAGGCGCGGAACCCGCTTTCGAGCGCGCGGCAAGTCAGGAGACCTGCCCGAGATACACCCGCTGATGGATGACGGTAAAGTCCGCGGCCGATTTATTCCTGTATTTCGGCTGTGGATTTTTTTATTGCCAAAAAGCCGAACGTAATGAAGATCAGCATTTTTGAGAGAAAAGGAGAATTATGATGACCATACTCGAAGCGGCTCGCGCCGGCCAGATCACAGACGCGATGCGCATCTGTGCAGAACGAGAAGATATCGACGCGGAATTCATCCGTCAGGGCATCGTCGACGGCAACATCGTCGTCCTCGACAGTTCCCGTGACAACATCCGCCCCGTTGCCGTTGGCAAGGGCCTGAAGACCAAGGTTTCCGCCTCGGTCGGCATGTACGAAGAAAAAGACACCATCGACGGTGAAATGGAAAAGATTGCCGCTGCCGTTAAAGCCGGCACCGACACCATCATGGACTTATCGGTCCGCGGCCCCATCGAAGAAATGCGCGAAAAGGTGCTGTCCACCGCTGACCGCCCTGTCGGCACCCTGCCGATGTACGAAACGCTGGCGAAAGCCGCCGCTGAACACGGCACCGCGATGGACATGACCGAAGACGACATCTTCGACATGATCGAACACCAGGCGGCGCAAGGCGTCTCCTTCCTCGCAATGCACCCGGCCACCACGCTGGAAGTTGTCCGCCACGCGAAGGAAGAACACCGCATCGACCCGCTCGTCTCCTACGGCGGCAGCCATTTGATCGGCTGGATGCTCTACCACAAAAAAGAAAACCCGATGTACACCCAGTTTGACCGGGTCATCGACATCTGCCACAAATACGACACAGTCTTGAGCTTCGCCGACGGCATGCGCCCAGGCTGTGTCGACGATTCCCTCGACGCGCCACAGGTTGAAGAACTGGTCTTAATCGGCACCCTCGCCCGCCGCGCCAGAGAAGCCGGCGTGCAGGTCATGGTCAAAGGACCGGGCCACGTCGCTCTCGACGAAATTCAAACCACCGTCCAGCTGGAAAAGAAACTCTGCCACGGCGCACCTTATTTCATTTTCGGGATGCTCCCGACCGACACCGGCGCCGGCATGGATCACATCACCTCAGCCATCGGCGGCGCAGTCGCCGCGTACTACGGCGCGGACTTCCTCTGCTACGTCACCCCGGCTGAACACATCGGCATGCCGTCTAAAGACGACGTGTATCAGGGCGTCATCGCCTCCCGCATCGCCGGCCACGCCGCCGACGTCGCCAAGGGCCTGCCTTCCGCCATTCAATGGGATAAGGAAATGTCCGAAGCCCGGGTCAAGATGAACTTCCCAGCTCAGTTCAAGCTGGCCATCGATCCGGAAACCGCCGAAAGAATGTGGCGGGAACGCTCAGACGATTTCTCCAGCGAATGTACAATGTGCGGCAAATTCTGCGCCGCCCGCATCGTCGAAAAAGTATTGAACGGCCAGGAAGCGCCGACTAGAACAGAAGAGGTGATCAAATAATGACTACGCAAATGCTCGAAGCCCGTAAGGGTCATATTACAGAAGAAATGGAAATTGTGGCGAAAAAGGAAGGGGTCAGCCCGGAATACATCCGCGACCAAGTCGCGGTCAGCCACATCGTCATCCCGAAGAACATCCACCGCGACCGCACCAACATCTGCGGCATCGGCGCCGGTCTGGACGTTAAGGTCAACTCCCTGATGGGGACCTCTTCTGACCGCAACGACAAGGAGATGGAAAAACGCAAGCTCCGCCTGATCGAAGAAGCCGGCGCGGACGCCTTCATGGATCTGTCCACCGGCGACGACATCGACGGCATGCGCGCCCAGTCCATCGCCCACTCCAATATCGCGGCCGGCTGCGTGCCGATTTACCAGGCTGCTGCCGAATCTATCGAAAAGCACGGCTCCATCGTCGGCATGACCGCGAAAGAAATGCTCGACACCATCGAAAAGCAGTGCCAGGACGGCATGGACTTCATGGCCATTCACTCGGCCTACAACTTCTGGGTTCTCGACACCTTAAAACAGAGCGGCCGCCTCACCAACGTCGTCTCCCGCGGCGGCTCCTTCCTGACCGCCTGGATGCACTACAACCAGAAGGACAACCCGCTGTTCACCGAATTTGACAAGATCTTGGAAATCCTCAAATCGACCGACACCGTGCTGTCCATCGGCGACGCCATCCGTCCGGGCTGCAACTGGGATTCCCTCGACGCGCCGCAGGTCGCCGGCCTGATGGTCGCAGGAGATCTGGCCAAACGCGCCATTGAAGCAGGCGTTCAGGTCATGATCGAAGGACCGGGCCACGTGCCGCTGAACCACATCGCGACGACGATGCAGCTGCAGAAACAGCTCTGCCACGGCGTGCCTTACTACATCTTAGGCTTCCTCGCCACCGACGTCGCGCCGGGCTACGACAACATCACCGGGGCCATCGGCGGCACCTTCGCCGGCATGTACGGTGCCGATTTCCTCTGCAACCTGACACCGGCTGAACACCTCGGCCTGCCAACCGAAGAAGACGTCGTCACTGGCGTGCGCACCGCCCGCCTCGCTGCGGACTGCGTCAACATGCTCCGCCGCGACAGCAAGAGCTACAAGCGTTCGCTGAACATGGCAAAGGCCCGCGTCGCCGACGACCCACAGGCGCAGATCGACAACGCGCTGTTCCCGGAACTGGTCAAGGAACGGATGTCCACAGAACCGGCCCACGATCACTGCGCGGCCTGCAGCGAAGGCCTCTGTCCGGCGGACTACGCCTACCAATATTTCTTCGGCGACTGATTTTAAACCTTTAAGGAGTACAACATGGCAAACCTCACCCTTGATACTGTTTTAAACGGCATTGAACCGGCTGACAAAGCCTGGAAAGAAAAGGCGAAGGCCCGCGTGGAAGCCCTCGCGGTGCCGCCCTGGTCTCTCGGCCGCCTGTCCCGCTTAGGCGTCCGCCTGGCGGGCATGCAGCGGACCGTTCACCCCGACGTGACCCGCAAAATGATCATCACCTGCGGTGCCGACGAGGGGGTCGCGGAAGAAGGTGTCTCGGCCTTTCCTCAGGAAGTCACGCAGGAAATGCTGCGCAATATCGCCTGCGGCGGCGCGTCGATCAACGTGCTGTCCAAGGCGGCCGGCGCTCAGGTGCGCCTGGTGGATCTCGGCGTCAAGGGTGATTTTCCGGAGCTGATCGAAAAGGGCGTCCTCGTCGATAAAAAGGTCGCCTACGGCTCACAGAACATGCGCAAGGGGCCGGCCATGACGAAGGCGCAGGCGGTCGCTTCCCTCGAAGCGGGCATCGACGTCGCCTCCGACGCCATCGAAAAGGACGGCATCCAGCTCCTCGGCACCGGCGACCTCGGCATCGGCAACACGACTCCGTCCGCCGCGATCCTCGCCGTCATCGGCCACCACTCGGTGGAAGACGCCACCGGCCGGGGCACCGGCCTCGACGACGCAGGCCTGGCGAACAAAATTCAGGTGATCAAGGACGCGATCGCTCTGAATCAGCCGGACCCGACCGACGGTCTCGACGTGCTGGCCAAGGTCGGCGGCTTCGACATCGGCGGCATCGCCGGCACAATCCTCGGCGCGGCCTACCACCGCACGCCGATTTTAATCGACGGCTTCATCTCTACCGCCGGCGCACTGATCGCCAAAACCCTGTGCCCGACCTCGGCCGACTACATGATCGCCGCCCACAAATCCCAGGAACCGGGCCACACGCTGATGTGGCAGACCCTCGGCCAGAAGCCGATTCTGGATCTGGACATGCGCCTCGGCGAAGGCACCGGCGCCGCCGTCGCAATGCACATCGTCGAATGCGCGGCCCGCACGATGAACGACATTCTGACCTTCGAAGAAGCGGCCGTCACCCACAACAACTAACGCCATGAAATACGATCCTCACAAAAGCGGTGCCCAGTATTTAGAAGATCTGGCCACCTCATATTGGTACGCAAGTGCCCTCTTTACAGCCCTGGACTCAGGGCTTTTTGAGGTCTTAAGGGAAAATAATCAGCTGAGCGCCGAGGCCGCGGCCGGTATCCTCGGCTGGCAGCCCGGCCCGGCCGAGCGGTTCCTGCGCCTGCTCAAGGAAATGGGTCTTGTCGACGTGTACGAAGATAATTGGTACCTCACCGGGCTCACCGCCGACCACCTCGTCGACGGCGCGCCCCACGATCAGCGCGCGAACATCCGCTGGCGCCGGGATCTCCGCGCCGAATGGGACACCCTGCCCGACGTCCTCGCCGCCGGTACCCGCACGCTGTTCCCGCCTGACAACGTCTCTGAGGCCGACATGCACGCCCGCCGCGTCGACTACCTGAAGGCGATGGACGCGGTCATCGACGGGAAGATCGCGGAAATGCTGCCGATGTTTACAGACGCCCTGCCCGAAAACGCGGCGGTGCTCGACGTGGGCTGCGGCAGCGGCAAATTCGCGCTGTCGGTGTTAAACGCCTGCCCCAGCGCGACGGCGGATTTAATGGACATTCGGCAGATGACACCCATCACCCGGGCTTTCGCCGACAAATGGCCGGCTGCCGTCGCGGGCCGCGCCGAAACGGTCGCTCAAAACATTTTAGAGCGCCCGTGGCAGGTGAATCGGCAGTACGATTTGATCATTCTTTCCAACATCGTTCACGCTACGGCTGAGGCGGAATCCACCGCGGTTCTCGAGGAAGCGGCGGCGCATTTGGCGCCGAACGGCATCCTGCTCGTGCACGACTTCTTCACCGAGCACGATCCGGTGAAGTCGCGCCTGTCCGACATCAACATGATGGTCAACACCTACAACGGCCGGGCCTACTCGGCGAAATGGACAGCGGACACGCTGAAGGCCGCCGGCTGCGGCGCGTCGGCTTTCCTGCCGCTGTCCACCGACACCGGCGTGCTCTTCGCCTGCCAAAATGAAGCCCGTCTCGGCGATCTGGCCCTCGACCCGGTCGCCCGGCTGATCCCGAAAATCGAGGCGCTGGGCTTCGCCGACGCGATCCCCTTCCCGGCGGGCGACGTCGTCTTCGCGCCCTTCGCCCGGAATAAATGCGAGTACGGCTGCCGCTCCGCCTATTCAAAGACTTGTATCTCCAATCGAGACATGAGCTACGACGACACCCGGACCCTCGTCGGGGACTACCACCACGCGCTGCTGCTGTGCTCAGAGCCGCCCACCGGCGATTTCCAGAGGCGGTGTCTCGCGGCGGAAGCGGAAGCCTTTAAATCGGGCTTCTACAAGGCCTTCGTGTTTTGGGCCGGCCCCTGCAGCATCTGCGCGGTCTGCGATCCGGAAACGCCCTGTGCCAACCCGGCCCACCATCGTCCGTCGATGGAGGGCTGCGGCATCGACGTCTACGCAACCGTCGCCAAGGCCGGCGAGACCTTGCACCCGCTGCGCCGCCGGGGCGAAACCGTGAAATACTACGGGCTGCTTCTCCTCGACTAACCCATTTTAAAAAAAGAAAAGAGCGTTTATGAAATCAAAAATTTTACTGGTTCAGGCCATTTCGATGGAGGGCCTTGACATCGAACGGGTCTACCCCATCGGCATCGTCACCCTCGGCACGATCTTAAAGCGCAGCGGCCGCTACGACGTGACAATTTTCGACATGAACATGGCCGGCAACCCCTACGCGGAGCTGAAAACCAAAATCGCGGAAACCGAGCCGGACGTGATCGGCATCTCCCTGCGCAACCTCGACCCGCTGGGCAACCGCACCACTTCGCTGATCGTCCCCTTCACGATGACGGTCCGCTTCATTCACCAGTTCGCGCCGGACACGCCGCTGATGGCCGGCGGCACGGCCTTCACGCTGTTTCCGGAACGGCTGATGCGCGACTTCCCAGAAATCACCTGCGGCATCGTCGGCGAAGCGGAAAACAACGCCGTACCCCTCGTCGACGCGCTGACGGAACACGAAGCCCTGCCCGATCTGCCGGGGATCATCCGCCGGGACGGCGAGGGTATCCGTCTCACCCCGCCGGACGGCAGCTTCGACATGGGGAACTACCGGATGATCGACCGCGACCTGCTCTCGCCGGTCGATTACCTGAAGGTGAACAAATACGTCGAAAGCATCGGCGTCGAAACGAAGCGCGGCTGCTGCTTCCAATGCGGCTACTGCGAATACCCTAAGATTTCCGGCCGGTGTATGCGGCTGCGGGATCCCCTCGCCGTCGTCGACGAAATTGCGTATCTGAAAGAAAAATACGGCGTCACCCGCATCCATTTGACGGATTCCATCGTCAATTACCCGACGAATCACCTCGACACCATCTGCGAAGAACTTTTAAGACGGGGCCTCGACATCCATTGGAGCGGCTTTTTCCGGGAAGACGCCCTGACTCGGGAGAACACCAAGCTCTACGCCGAATCGGGCTGCGCGTCCTTCTCCCTCTCGCCCGACGGCCTGTGCCAAAAGCATCTGGATATGCTGGACAAGCATTTGACCGTCGACCAGATTCTCGAGGCGGCCCGGGTATTGGCTGACACCGGCGTCATCGCCGTCTACCATTTCCTCGTCAACGTACCTGGGGAAACCCGGGAAACCGTCGAGGAAGCCAAAAAACTCATCGACGCCATTTACGGCATTCACGCCGGGACGAAAAGCCTCGGCACCATCGTGCTCAACCTGATTCGGATCATGCCCGGTACGAAAATCGAGCGCCTTTCCCTCGAAGACGGCGTCATCACGCCGGAAACCGACCTGCTCTACCCGGTCTACCACGATCCGCCGGCCATGCGCACCTCCCGCTACGAGCTGGAGGTGTACCACCAGACGCGCAACATCGCGATGTGGAATGGCTTCGACCTGCCGAAACCGATGAAATAAATCAAAAGATCAAGGAAAAATCCAAGGAAAAAATCAATGAAAATCTTATTGCTCGAACACCCCAGAAAGCCCGCGGAAGACCGCCAGAACGACATCGCCAACACGACACTGGCCTCCTGCTTGACCTCCGGCTACCTCGCCGCCAATCTGCTCAAGGCGGGGCACTGCGTCGATTTGATCGAAGGCTACATGGAACACCTGTCCTACGACGCCATTGAACAGGAAGTCGCCGCCTTCAGACCGGCGCTGCTGGCCGTCCACCTCGTCTACAATTGGGAGGACAACCACGTGCTCTTCGACTTCCTGACCCGGCTGAAGGCCGACTACGGCATCCAGCACCTGTCAGTCTACGGCTATTACCCGACCTTCGCCTACAAAGAAGTGCTCGACCGCTGCCCAGCCATCGATTCGGCGATGCTCGGCGAAAACGAGCTGACCGTCGTCGACCTCGCCGACCACCTCGACCACTGGCAGGACGTGAAGGGCCTGGCCTTCCGCACGGCCGACGGCGTCCAGGCGTCTTTCGGCACCCTGGTTGCCGATCTCGACACCCTGCCCTTCCCAATCCGCAAGGCAACTTCCTACCCCGGCGGCGAAGTCAACATCCTCGGCAGCCGGGGCTGCTACAACACCTGCACCTTCTGCTACATCAACCCGTTCTTCGGCGACAACACCGGCTGTCCGCGGTGGCGCACCCGCACGCCGGAAAACATCCTCGCCGAAATCGACCAGGTCATTGCCCAGACCGACCATCGGTATTTCTATTTCGATGACCCGAATTTCTTCGGCCCCGGCAAGGCCGGCCGTGACCGGGTGCTCAAGCTCGCGGCGCTGCTCAAGACCCGCCCGATCACCTTCGGCATCGAAGCCCGGGCGAACGACATCGACGAGGCGAGCACAAAGGCATTGGTCGACGCCGGCATGACCGACATCCTCGTCGGCCTCGAAAGCGGCAGACAGGAAGTCCTCGACCGCCTCGACAAGCACACGACCGTCGCCCAGAATGAGGAGGCGCTGCGCATCCTGCGGGCGAACGGCATCGAGCCCAACGTCGGCTTCATCATGTTCGAGCCCGATTCCTCCTTCGACGACCTGCGCACCAACTTCGATTTTCTGATGCGCAACGATCTGCTGAAACGGCTGGAAATTTCCGTCAACGTCCTCTACCATCACCAGATCATCCTCGCCGGCAGCGAAAGCTACAAACAGCTTCAGCGCGAGGGACGGCTGCACATTTCGGATCACTCCGTCTACGAGGCGACGACCGATTACCTGAATCCGGACATTGCGGCCTTCGCGCGGTTCATGCGCCAGCTGACCAACCACATTTTCGACTGGTCCGCCGGCACCTGGCAGGCAGCCGCTGACGGCGACCCCGAAGCCCGCGCCGCCTTCGACCGGGTGAACACCGTCCTCGTCGGCTGGTTCAAGGCCATTTTAGACGCGCCGGACAAGCTTCACGATTTCGACGCGCTGGTGGCTGAAGCCAAATCTGACGTCGACCGCGCCATCGCCGGCTAATCCAAAACCTTTACGCAAAAACCGCAGAGTTGTTACTATGCACAGCTCTGCGGTTTTTTACAAATGTTCTTCGCCCCAGTCTTTGAGTTCCAAAAGGATCGGAATCAGCGACACGGCCTTATCGGTCAGGATATATTCCACCCGCACCGGCATTTCGTTATACTGCTCCCGCTCGATTAAGCCGTCGGCCTCCATTTCGCGCAGCGACTGCGCCAGCATCGTGTTGGTGATGCCGACGATCGTTCGCCGCAGTTCTCCGTAGCGCATCGCTGCGTGACCATGCATCGCACAGAGGATCAATATTTTCCATTTTCCGCCAATAATACTGAGCACCTTGCGAACGCCGCAGCCCTCGCCGCCGACCGTCTCGCAGATCATCGCTTTTTTACTCACATCGTTCCTCACTTTCTTTACTTTTGCTTAACGCTCAGTTTTTTCTGAGCACCTCAATAAAAACTGCGTACTTGATCATTTTTTTATACTACATATAATAGACTTATCAAAAGAAAAGCGCAACCTAAAGGAGGTTTAAATTATGACTACGCAATTTACAGAATCTAACTTTGAACAAGAAGTGCTCCAGAGCGACGTCCCAGTCGTCGTCGATTTCTACGCCGATTGGTGCGGCCCCTGCAAAATGATGAGCCCAGTGGTCGAAAAGCTCGCCGACACTTACGCGGACAAGGTCAAAATCGGAAAGCTCAACACCGATGAAGCCCAGTCGCTCGCTGCGAAATATGGTGTGATGAGTATTCCGAACATCGTCTTCTTCAAGAACGGCGAAGTGGTTGACCGCCAAGTCGGCGCCGTCCCGCAGTCTGTTCTGGAAGAAAAAATCAAAAATTTATAAGATGACCTGCTAATCCCCCAAAAATAAATGGCCTCGGATACTGATGAATCATCAGTCCGAGGCTTTTTTTCTAATCCACGTCTTCTTCTAGATCGAAATAGGCGCCGGGCACGCCCAGCGGTGCCAGCACCCGCGCGAGTTTTTCGAGGGTGTTCATGATCGCGCTGGCATGAGGATTGGTCATGACGTCCCGCTTGTAGCAGCCCAAATTGGTCGTGCCGATTTCATTTCTGACGGTTCCGTCGTAAAAGGCCATCTCCTGGGTATAGCCGTCGAGAATCATCGTGCAGGACTCGTCGTAAAGGTCTTCGTAGCCGTACAAATCGGGGTTGCTGACGATTCCCTTGATCTGCGCCATCGTCCCCTCGTCGATATCGAGATAGGTATAATTCTTCGGTTCCTGGCTGTCCGGCATGCCGTATCCGACATGGCCGCCTGCTGCGTCCTCGACGATTTTGACACCGGAAATGGGCAGCCCCCAAGCGTCGCTCAGCCGGTACGCAAACCAAAGAGTTTGATCCTTACACATTGTTCCCCCACGATCTTTCCAAATTATTTTTCTAAACTTTATTATAGCACACCTGTTAAGGCGGAAAGATGTGTTAAAAAAAAAACACAGACCGGCGTATTTCTTGCGGTTTCTGACTGATTTTGATCCATTCTATGGTATAATTTAACAAAATGTTAATTTTATTTTAAGAAAGGAGCCCCTTCATTGGCCACTTCTCCAAAATCAAAGCAGCCGAAGCACAAGCTTTCGCTGCTCCCCAAACTGCTCATCGGTATTGGCGCCGGTATGATCATCGGCAGTTTCGGCAGCTGGTTTCACATCGCCCACACGCCGGGATACGTCGGATTAATCCGCGCCATCGCAACCTTCGTTTCGCTGTTCGGTGAATTTTTAAACTTCACCATTCCGCTGCTCATTCTGGCCTTTGTCGCCGTCGGCCTGGCCGAACTCGGCAAAAAGGCGAACAAGCTCTTCGGCATCACCCTGGCGCTGGCCTACGGGTCGACCATCATCGCCGGCTTTTCCGCGTATTTCCTCGGCAGTACCCTGCTGCCCCGCCTGATGCACGCCATCGGCAGCAAGGCGATTGAAGGCAAGAGCTTCGAGCCGATCTTCACCATCACGATGAAGCCGGTCTTCCCGATCATGACTTCCTTAGTCCTGGCCTTTGTCCTCGGTTTGTCCATGGCGAATCTCAAGACGCCGACGCTCATGAACGCGATGCAGGATCTCAAGCAGATCATCGTCCTCGTGCTGGAAAAGGTCATCATCCCGCTGATTCCGTTCTACATCGCGGGCACCTTCGCCAAAATTGCGGCGTCCGGCGAATTGATCCCGACGATTACGATTTTCGCGAAATTGTACCTCTGCATCCTCTGTCTTCAGTGGGTCTACATTTTGTTCCAGTTCACGGTGGCCAGCGGCTGGCGCAAGGAAAACCGCTGGAAGGATTTGAAGAACATCCTGCCCGCTTATTTCACCGCGCTGGGGACCCAGTCTTCGGCCGCGACGATTCCGGTGTCCCTTCAGTCCGCTGAAAACAACGGCATCGCCCCAGACGTCCGCAATTTCGTTGTGCCGCTCTGCGCCACGATTCACTTGGCCGGCGACACGATCTGTCTGACGCTGGGGTCCATGGGCATCATGATGGCCTGCGGCCTTCACCCGACTTTGAACCTGTACGTACCGTTCATCTTCATGCTCGGGATTACGATGGTCGCCGCACCTGGCGTGCCTGGCGGCGGCGTCATGGCGGCCCTCGGTATCATCAAATCGATGCTCGGGTTTAACGCGTCGATGTGCGAACTCATCATCGCCCTGCACCTGTCTCAGGACAGCTTCGGCACAGCCTGCAACATCACTGGCGACCAGGCGGTCGCAGCCATCGTCGATTACATCGACAACAAAGACCGTCACAACGATCCGAGAATTCCTGCAGAATCCACGGATTCGGCCGATTCTGTCACAGCTGAATAACACAACAAAAATAATCCTCAGAGCCCAAATGACTCTGAGGATTATTTTGTTTATCGGCTTTTTCCGCTAAAGAACTAAGACTGTCGGGACGCCATGTTGGCGGCGTTGAAAATCTTGACCTGATAAACCGTGCTGCCTATGGTGATGGTGTCATCGTCAAAGAGCTGAAAACTGCGGTTGAGAGGCAGGGTTTCGCCGTCCAACTGTGTGCTGCCTTCGAAGGCCTCGATGACGATTCGGGCGCCAGCTGTTTTGAACGCGCATTGCCTCGGCGCGACCTCGGGGCTGTCGATCACGGTGTCACAGGACGAATCGCTGCCCACCGTGTGCGGGAAACGGACGATCCAGAGGCGGTTTGGGCCGATGAGCATGAGCCCAGGGACGTAAGCCGTTGGCCGGCCGGACTGACTGACCGGACGGGCATTGCCTGCCGGCTGCTGATGCGGCATTGGGCGGACGCGCTGGACCGGCGCCCCTTCGCCCTTCACCAATGCCCAAAGGGTGGTGCCGGGCTTCGCCGACGCCCGCGCGGCAATCGTGAAGATGATGACCCCCACCGAGCCGACAAGCATCAGCCATGCCCCTGGGCCGATTTTAAACATGCTTTTCAATAGGCTGTCGACTGTGGAGCCGTAGCTCGAGCTTAACCCGTAGGTGTAGCTGGACGTGCTGTTAAGCTCCTGCTGAATCGCCGAGTGGACGGCCGCGAGCAGCGCCGCGCGGAGCACGATCAGAATCAGCGCGCTGACAGCGCAGACGGCCAGCGCCACGATCGACCAGGTCACAAACCGATCCTCATTGTCCGCCGCAAAGCGGAGAATCACCGCGACGAGGATCATCGCGAGCATCGCGTACCATGTCCAGGTGTAAACCTGAAAAACCTGCAGCACTTCGGTGAGGTCGCTGTCCGAACTCGACGCCACGCTCTGCATCATCTGATTGATGCTGCTCGACATGTCCGAAATCTTAAAGGGCCAGACCGCAGCCGAATGGCTGAAGGAAATCCCCAGCACCGGCACCTGAATCGTGAACCAGGGCAGGAAAAGAAAAATAACGAGCAGCACGGCGAGACAGGATAAGTAAAAAATCGTGCGCTTGGTCCATAGCTTTTGGTTGTTCATCGTTGTTCTCCCTAAAGGCTGAATGCGCTCACTGAACGTGGCGTGGGGCTGAAGCGGACGGCTGTCGGTGCACAGCCGCAATTGAAGTCAAATGTGAACTGATTTCATTATTTGTATTATATCATATTTAGACGCCGGGATGGCCCCTTCCCGCGCAATTCTCTCGACTTTTCTCGACAATTTTTTACAAAAAAAGAGCGGCCGAAACCGCTCGTTAATTTTTGTGGTCTTAGTCTTCCAGCATCGCTCTGCCGAATTGGTCGGCCGCGAGAATGGCGTTGAGTGCCTTTTCCGGTGTGACTTCAACCGGCAGATTGTGCAGGGTATCGTCTTCGGCGCAGGCCGCTTCCGCCACTGGCATCAGATGTTCACGGCTCAAATCCGTGATACCCAGCTCGCCGAGGGTGACCGGCAACCCGATGTCGACCATCCATCCTAAGATGTCCGCCAAATCGTCTTCTGGGATATTTTCGAGTACCAGCTGAGTCAGGGTGCCGAAGTTGACCTTTTCACCGTGCTGCATCGCGTGGCATTCCGGCAATACCGTCAACCCGTTGTGAATGGCGTGAGCGCCGGCCAGACCGCCGGATTCAAATCCGATGCCGGACAGCAGCGTGTTCGCTTCGATCACCTTTTCGACCGCTTCCGTGCAGGCACCGCCGGACAGGGCGATCTTCGCCTTGAGTCCTTCCGCTCTCAGCGTGTCGTAACACAGGTGGGCGATGCCGAGGGCCGCTTCGCTGACCTTGCCGGACGCGCAGGTGATGGCGCCGGACTGGTAGCAGGCTCGAGCTTCAAAATACGTCGCCATCGCGTCGCCCATTCCGGAAATGGTGAAGCGCAGCGGACTCTTCGCGATGATGTCCGTGTCCATCAATACCACATTGGGATTGGCTGGCAGGAACAGATAGCTTTCGAACACGCCGTCTTCGGTGTAGATGACAGACAGGGCCGAGCACGGCGCATCGGTGGACGCGATCGTCGGCGCGATGATCACCGGCGTCCCGGCTTCGTAGGCGACCGCCTTCGCGGTGTCGAAAATCTTCCCGCCGCCGACGCCGATCACCACATCCGCGGACTCGTCTTTGACGATTTTAACCAGCCGTTCGATTTCGCTCCGGCAGCATTCGCCGTTGAAATGTTCGAACACCAATGCGGCGCCAGCCGCTTTAAAGCTGGCTTCAATCTGAGCGCCCTGGCGTTTGACACCGCCCTCGGAAATCAAAATCAGTGCCTTATCGCCCAGCTTCTTCGCGTAATCCCCCAAATCGTTCATTGCACCAGGACCCTGGACGTACTTCGACGGTGAAATAAAAATCTTATTCATTTGCTATACCCCTTCTTGGCAAATGGATTGCCGAATGATTAACAAAATTATACGTGGGAATGTTTAGATTTATCTTTATTTTTCCTGAAAACGATGCAATTCCGCGTTAATTTTTCGTAAAAAAATCTCCCGGATCACCTCCGGGAGATAAATTAGCGATGCGCTTTATTTTTTCATGTTTTTCTGGCCGTAATCGTCGCGGAAGCGGACCATCATCCGTTCCATTTCGTCTTCGTCGAGAATCACCGGCTTGCCGATCGCGCGGGCCAGCACGTAGACCTTGGCGCACTGCTCAATTTGGTCGGCGATGTTGAAAGCGCCGGCGATGGTCTTGGCCCCGGCGACCATGCCGTGGTTGGCCATCAGCGCGGCCTGGCGGTCCTTCATCGCTTCAAAGGTCGCTTTGGCGAGCTCCGGCGTGCCGTAGGAGGCGTATGCGCCGCAGCGGATTTCCGGCCCGGCAAAAGCGATCAGGTAATTGGACGCCGGCAGGGGTTCTCTCAGCGTGGCGATGACCGTGCAGTAGGTGGAATGGGTGTGGACGATCGCGTCCAAATCGTCGCGGTCCGTGTAAAAGATCCGGTGCAGCGCGTGTTCGCTCGAGGGCTTGCGCTTGCCGTCGACGACGTTGCCGTCCAAATCCATGACGACCACGTCCTCCGGCTGGGTTTCAAAATAATCCATCCCCGACGGACTCATCGCGTAAAGCCCCTTTTCGCGGTTCAGGATGCTGATGTTGCCGCCGGTGCCGGTGGTCAGCCCCGCGGTGATAAGCTTTTTGCAGTAATTGACAACGTCGATGCGTTCTTGTTCGAGTAACATAGGCGCTCCTTTATTCCTCCATCAGCCCGCGTGCCTTCAATATCTCGGCCACCGCCTCGACAGCTTCGAATACCATCCCGTCGCAGTGAACCTTTTTCGGCGTGCCGGTTTTGGCGTTGGCGGCCAACAAATGGGCACAGTCGATCACGCCGTCGTGTCCGGCCTTCATTTTTCTAAGAAACGCGTGGGCATCTGCCGGATCGGTGGCACCGCTGATGCCCAGGGCCATCAGCCCGCCGGTTACGGCGCCGCAGGTCAGCCCCGAGCGCATCCCGCTGCCGAAATGGGCGGCAAGGGCGTAAGCCTGTTCAGCCGATAGTCCTGTCCGTTCGGCGAACGGGATCAGCACCGCCTGAGCGCAGTTGTAGTGCACGTTCGGGTCGGCCCTGAGTGCCTTTGCGCGTTCTAATACTGTTTGCATATGATTGCTCCTTCCCTTTGCGTATAGTCGTTAGTGATAGGTTTATTATAGCACAGCAGGCGGTATCATGAGATGACTCCCTTTAGAATTAAGAATTGAGGTGCGGCGCGCCAGCGCCTGAAATGCCGCGAAGCGGCATGACCGTATCTTCTCTCATCTCATCTTCAATCCTATCCTCTTCTCTCTTCTCGTCTCCTCTCCTATACGAATTTCTCGCCAGAAAAATCGATTTTTCCGCCGGGAAAATAGGTTTTTCCCGGGGAAAAATTAATTTATCACATATTTTACGTGTCTTAAGCAATCAAACATTCACCGCGGCAATAAAAAACCGCCAATCGGCGGTTCGTTGCGTTAAATAGTAGGCTCCACTTAATAATGATATCGGCACGAAATAATGCTGACGGATGTATCACTGGCCACATAAACCAGTCTGTTCGTGTCGTCAATACGCCGGCTGAAAAAGCCCTGCAGATCGTACTGCAGCGGCTCAGGTTTTCCGATGCCGTGCATATTGCCATTTCTCGCGATATCATCGATCAATTTGTTAATGCGCTTCAGTGTTTTTCTGTCCTGACCCTGCCAATACAGATAATCCTGCCACGCTTCTTCAGTCCAGATGATCTTCATTCGTCTTCTGCATCGATCAGCGCGTGTTCGGCGGTCTGGCCGTCTTTCAGCTGCTGAATGGATTTCATCAAATGATCGTAGTTGTGTCGCTTATTGGTCAAATAGACCGTTTCCATCAGGCTGTCGTAGGTACTTTGTGACATGATCACAACATTTTCGTCCTTGCGGGTCACAATCATCGTATCCTTGTCTTCCGAAACCTTATCAAAGTAAGCTTTCATGTGATTGCGCAATGTCGAATAATTGATGGCAAACATGGAATCACCCCTCTAATCTATTTTGACATCATTATAACGTACAATTAATTGTACGTCAATGAAGATTGGATACCGCCATGCTGATTCTTAAATTTTAACGTCTCCGATCAATTATTTTCACATGCCCAATCATGTCCGCGTTGCGGGTGTTATTCGGCTCGCTGCGCTTTTTCTTAAGCGTGACGGCGCCGCTGTGCACCTTACTCGTATCGACTGTCCCCGAATAAACGACATTGCTGCCCCAGTAAAGGGTGCCTTCCACTTTCACGGTATATTGCCCCTGAGGGACTGCCTTGCCCTCGCTGTCTGTCAGATCCCAGACGAAGGACTGACGGCCGTCCAGAAGCGTCGCGCTGCTGACCGCGTCCAGTGCGTCATCCGACATCGCATCGGGATCTGCCGCCGCGACCCAGTGAGGCAGCGCGTCCGCGCGCGCCCGATAGCCGCGCCGGGCTCCGGTAAAATCAGACACGTATAGGGTTTTCACGACGTGCCCAGATGTCTTTTCAACCCAAACCGCGACCTGATTCGACGCCTGTGTCGACATCCACGTGTAATCAAACTGAACGGTTACGCTGGAAGCCGCGGCTTGACTCTGACTGGTGTTTTTTGTTTTCTGATTTGATGAATCTTGCGGCGCAGCCGTCCGCCCGCAGGCCCCCGCAAGCAGCATGCCGCCCACAACCAGGACAATCAACGCGATGCGTTTCATAAAAAAATATACCTCCATTCTGTTTTGCCTTTAGCATACAAAATGGATTTGCTGAAAACAATCGCTTATCTTAAAAAATCACGTGGTGAATTTTCATAATATTTAATACTATTTATCGCCAAAATACACCAAACGTTTTATAATAAATTTACAAAAAGGAGAAGTATAGGAGAAAAATAACAAAATTCGTGTGCGTCACAAAAAATTGAATCTAACAAATTATTATATTGATATTATTATGTATATATAATAATATTGAGAAAGGACAGTGAATGAAAAAATCCGGATTTATTTTAGATATTCAGATATTATTGTCTTCATATGACATAAAATTTCACAAGGACCTTTTAGTAGATATCAATAATATGCTTAACAAAAGCGGAAATGAAAAGAAATTTATCAGTCTGCTGACCGCAAGAATTTCTATGCTGGATCAAGCGGGACAAAATGTCATTTATAGTGCTGACAGAAATTTTGAATCTTTGAAAAACGAAACAGAATTATACTCAATGCACCTCACCATTAAAAGGAACGCATATCGAATATTGTTTTCATTCTTAGACGATGGCTCTGTTCTTCTATGCGGCTTTACCGAAAAGCAAGGAAAAAGAAAAACGGATTATACCGCTTCTAAACAGATCGCAAGGAGACGTTTGCACGAGATTCAGGAGGGGAAAAATGAAGAAATCGATTCGAGAAATCTTAAATAATCTAAGCGACGACGCACCAAAGTCTGAAATATACGCCGCTCATTATTTAGGGAAAATATCTGGACAAATATTAAATTTACGGATGCAATCTGGATTATCTCAGGAAGAATTTGCTAAAAAATTAGGAATTAATCAAAGCATGCTCTCAAAATACGAAAGCGGCGAATACAACTTTACCGTAAAAAAACTGGCCGATATCTGCTGCAAATTAGATATTGATTTAACTCTCAATCTCAATTCGCATGGTGTTCATGAAGAATCTTTACGTAAGAATTGGGAGTATCCTGTTTATAATCAAAAAAGAAAAATGATTAAATACAATGTATTTGAGGTGCAAAATGAGTGATCAAATAAAACCACTGGACAATTTTTTCCTTCTCAATTACTCCATAGTCAAATTTGATTTCAGCAGCGACTTCGCAGAATATAAGGCAGAAGACCCAGAAATAACAAGAAAATTTAACGTAAATAATGAAATTGTTGATGTCAGTAAAAAAGAGGACGGCTTCTACGCGACAATCATCGTCAATATGAACTTATCTATACAATCAGATCACCAAAATTTATTTTTAAATTCGTCAATCATCGGCAGCTTTTATTCTGATCAAATGGAACAAGAAGAATTTAAACATACCTTTAAGACATTTGGATGCTCTTCCCTATACGAATTGTTAAAATCAACAACACACAACTTTTTATCTCAAGCTGTTCCAGGCGATCGCATTATTTTACCTTTTATTAAATTTCAAGAATAGAAAACAAAACTCTCAAAAACCGATAGATTTGCTAAAAAAGAAACATAAAAACTCGTAAAATGCGAAGAAATGACAAAATCAAAAAAATGCAAAGATTAAAAAAACCGCTATCTCTAGCGGTTCCTTGCGTTTAAAATGGTGGGCCATCAGGGACTCGAACCCTGGACACCCTGATTAAGAGTCAGGTGCTCTAGCCAACTGAGCTAATGGCCCTCTGCAAATTACTTGGTTATTATAGCAATTCCA
>Ga0256406_1002796_pt1 | contig 23467 bp, 13 predicted proteins | sample RumenRJG_03DNA_FD_185986 | JGI IMG/M metagenome (GOLD analysis project Ga0256406, IMG submission 185986) | Bovine rumen microbial communities from Lethbridge, Alberta, Canada - RJG_03 | ecosystem: Host-associated > Mammals > Digestive system > Stomach > Rumen | place: Canada: Alberta | collected... | reverse complement strand
TTCTCTCGGATAGTCGGTAGCGGGCACTCGTTATGTCCGATACGATACCGCAATCCGTTTCAAGCGGTTGCAGGAAGTATGTAAAAAGTAGAATAATCATTAACACATTTAATACTTTTAATAACGTTCCTGACGTTCGTGAAAGAATTACAGCCCCCACCCCACAAACAATATCTGATTTTCCTGTTTTTCTTGTTGGGCGGCAATTGCCGCCCTTGTGGCTGCCAATTGCCGCCCTTATGGCTGCCAATTGCCGCCCTTATGGCTGCCAATTGCCGCCCATAATAATTATAGGGATGTTGCCTCGCTTTTGGGGTATGAAAGCGGGGCTGTTGTTCGGAACAGAAGTAAAAAGAATCAAGTTACTTACGAAAGTTGAATTAGAAAAAAAGAGGAGGCAAGCTTTTCCGCATGGGAAAACTTGCCTCCTGCTTTATTGCTATGATTCTCTTCCGCCGTTTGTAATAGGCGCCATGAAGATCATGAGCTGGTAGAGTGTACTCTTACTTCACGTAGGTATTGATGAGTTTCATCTTTCCGCGGAATTCCACGTTCTTCGTGGTGGCGGGGAAGAGATAGGTCTGACCCGCCTTCATCGGTTGCCAATCGTCGCCGTCCTCGGCCACTTCGCCCTCGCCCTCAAGGCAGATGATGATCTGGAAGGAGTCGATGGCGCTCCAGTCGAGGGTCACTGTCTTGTCAAGATCCAGCACAGAAGTGGTAAATACACTGCTGTCGACCAGCTGTACGAGCTCGTCCTTGCGCGGCTCATATTTCGTGCGGTAGTCGGGCAGCACCTCATAGTTGATGCATTCGGCGGCCTTCTCGGTGTGAAGCTCACGCAGGTTGCCGTTCTTGTCGCGGCGGTTGAAGTCGTAGATGCGGTAGGTGCAGTCGGAAGTTTGTTGAATCTCTACGAGCATGCAGCCTGCACCGATGCTGTGGATGCGTCCTCCGGGAAGGAAGAAGCAGTCGCCCTCCTTCACGTTGTAGTGGGCAATAGCGTCGGTGATGGTGTTGTTGACCACCATCTGCTTGTATTCCTCGGGCGTAATCTTTTTCTGCAGTCCCACGCGAATCACAGCGTAGTCCTCCGACGGCATGAGATACCACATCTCCGTCTTGCCGCAGGGCAGACCTTGGCGGTGGGCAATCTCGTCGTTGGGATGCACCTGGATCGAGAGATCCTGCTTGGCATCGATAAACTTGATGAGCAGGGGGAAGCGATTTCCGAACCGCTCATAGTTGCTCTTTCCCATGAGTGCCTCCTTGTCGCGGTCGATAAGGTCGGTGAGCAGCATTCCGTCTTCCTTGCCGCCCTCAATTTTCGACACGTTGCCTTCAACGGCAGAGAGTTCCCAGCTCTCGCCAATCTGTGAGGGCGCGTTCTCGATATGTTTCAGCTTGGCAATTTTCTCACCGCCCCACAGGGTCTGTTTTAAAATGGATTTGAATCTGTACATTTGTATGGTTGATAAAGTTGTATGCAATTTTCCACAAAATTAGCAATTATAATTGATACGGCCTATAGTTTGGCGGGATTTTTATTTTGGGGGAGTGGGAGTAATGGGGTGGATGGGGAATATGGGAAAGGGACAACCGCAATAGAAAAAGGGCTCAGCAGAATTTCTCTGCGGAGCCCTTAGCTTTAGAGGTGTTTATGGGAATATTACAAGGTAATCTTCATCGAGCGTACCTGCTTGCCGCGGGTCATCTTGATGACATAAGTACCCTGAGGCACATTGCCCACGCGGTACGTGCCAATTCCGATGCGGCTCATCGGCATCTGCTGTCCGGATGTAGCGTAGAGAGCGATGTCGTCGTAGTCGCCATCCACTGTCAGCAGTCCGTTCTTGACGCTGACCTTCAATTCAGAACCAGCAACAGGCGTGATACCGTCGGCGGTAGTCACCTCAAAGTCGATGGTGCTCATCTCGGTCTCGCCACTCGTGTAGGAAGCGATGACACCGGCCGTGTGAGTACCCACGCTCAGGTTGGTGAACTCATACTTGGTCTCGTTGGTCTGGGTCAACATTGTACCGTCGAGATAAACCTTGAAGAGGCCTTCGGGAGACGGTGAGCGGCGTGCGCCAGCCACGTGTGCGGCAGCAGCGCTTGCGTCGGTATAGCCGAAGCTGATATCATCGATACTGATGATGTGGGCACCATAGCCTGTCTCATCCTTCGGAGTGACCGTACGGATAGCCACATACTTGGCAGCGGCAGGAATGTCGTAGCTGTAGTAGTTGTAGCCGTAGCTGTACTGCATGCTCACACTGTCAAGGCGAACGAAGCTCTCGGGCTCGGCATCTGTAGTAGAGTAGAGCACCTCGAACTGGTCGGGATGGCTGTAGCCGTTGTAAGTCTGAGCATAGAAGTTGAATTTGAAGTCGTTCTTGAAGTAGAGCTTCGGCGTGATCACCCAGTCGTCCTCATCGGCTTCGTAGGCAGCCCAGTCTTGCAGACACTTCTCACCGCTGCGAGGTTTCAGTGAACCGTAGTAGTCGGCCAATGTGTAGCCTGCAGAAGGATAGACCTTATAAGGATTCATCACGATGTAGGCCATAGGAGCAAACTCGTTGGGCCACGGGTCGACACCGTCGAAGGAGAATCCACCCGTCTCGGCACCGTCGCCGTCGATATACTGCCAGCCTAACGTGCCCGGAGAGTTGATGGCGAAGTCCTCGTGGCTCTCAAAGTCTTCGGTGAATACATCGGGATAGTTCCACATGAAGACGCGGTCGGTACCGGTCTCGCCCTGTTCGATCATCAGGTTGTAGGGCTTCACGCGGTTCTCGTTGAGCAGGAAGTTGAACGTGAACTCGTCGTTGTCTGCCAGGGTCACCGTGGTGTCCTTGCCGACAAATCCGTCGAGCACGATGCTGAGGTCGTATCTTGTCTTCCAGACATTGTCGAAGAAGATGTCGCCATTCTCGTCGGCCTGTCCCTGGTAGACGTGCTGTCCACCACCAGTGATGAGCATTGCCGAAGCACCGGCTGCCTCATTCTCGGGCGTGTCGGTCGTCAGATGGATGCGAACCTTCGTATAGGTCTTGCAGCCGATGCTGTCGCTGTAGACCGGAGTTGAGAGAATGTCGCCTGTGTAGACGGCCTTCACAGCATAGATGTAGCTGCCCTGATCGAGGCTTGTCCAGTTCTGCTCAGCGAATGAGCGTTCCTTCAATCCTGTTGCCAGGGTTGTCCACTGGCTCTCGTCGGCCTGTGTGGCAGGCGTCATGCGATAGACATTGTAGCGGATGCGGTCCTGTACGGTCTTGAATACGGAGTTGTCTGTATCCACAGCCGTCTTGGGCTCCATCTCAGAGTGGGTGAGCTCAAACGGACAAGCGGTCTGCTCTGCGGGCTTGTAGCCGAAGCGGCCAATCTTGTTGACGTTCATCGTGTCTTCCTTCACGGTGTAAGGAGCAGCGATAGGACGCATCAGGAAGTTGTGGTGCAGATTCTCGCCCGACTGACCCTCGAGATACCAGAAGTTGCCAGAGGTGTAGTCGTTGGTGAAGCAGTTCACGCCCTCTTGGAAGGGATACTTTTGGCTGTCACCGTCGCCGTCGATAGCGATATTCATATACTGAGAACCAGAGATGGCGATGTAGTAGCCGTTGGGGCAGTCAACAGGAGCGGGCAGTGTGTAGCTTGTCCATTGATCGTCGGTGACAGGCACGTAGGTATTTTCATACAGCACATTGCTTGTCGGCTGACCGTTGGTATCGAGGTCAAAGATGCGGAGGGCAACACTGTAGTGAGTGAGTGTGGCGGCGCCGCAGAGATAGAACTTCACACCGTAGACCTGTGCAGGATTCTTGCGAACCACACCGAAGGCACAAGTAGAGGTTGGATTGGAAATACCGACAGAGGTAGTAATGGTTCCGTCGTCGATGCGGTCTTCCACCGGATCGTTCATAGGAGCATTCCAAGTCACGTTGAGTGCATTGGATGTAGAGTCTACGGCCACCTTCACGTTGTAAGGAGCCTTGATGTTATCCTCAAGCGTGATGTCGAGGTTCTGGTCGGCATCCACGTCGAGCGTGGTGTCGTAGCCGAGCAGCTTGTTCTTCGTGATGCTGATGGCATAGTTGCTGTTCTCAGGAACACCGGCGATGTTGAAGCTACCGTCGGCGGCAGTCTGAGCAGAGAAGGCGGTGTAACCGGTGATTTCAACGTCGGCGCCCTCAACGGGATCGCCTGCGACGTCCTTCACCGTACCCTTCACCGTGTGCTGCGGCAGAGCCTGCAGTTCGATGTTCTTCGTAGTGGTCTCGAGCTCGGTGATGTCGGCAGTCTCATTACTGTCGTAGTAGCCCACGGCACTGACGACGATATTCGCTGTGCCTGCAGGCAGGTAGTCGAGTCGGTAGTTGCCGTCGGCGTCTGTAGTAGAAGTGAATTGTCCGTCCTCCGTGCGCACGAGAGCGCCCTTGACGGCCTTTCCATTGGCTGTCACCTTACCCGTGAGGTAGCCTTCGTGGTCCTCACTGACGATAACGTTCTTGATGTTCATGCTGTAGTTGGCCATGTTGGTGCGGTAGAGCAGGCTCACATTGTATTCGCCCTCGTCCATGACGGGCAGATTGGCGCGCAGCTGAGTGGCCTGGTCGGTCTGCAACTGGAATTGAGCGATACTGTCTTGCTCGTCGATGGTGTTGCCCTCGCCGAAGCCAACGGCGATGGTCTCGAGCACCTTGGCGCTTCCGGGCTTTGCCGTGAACACCATCTTGTAGTGCTTTCCGCCCTGGAGATGAATTCTCGGTGAGATCATCCAGTCGGCGCAAGCCCATTCGTCATAAGGATAGTAGATATAGGCGCCACCGAAAGACCAGCTTGAAGGTTCCTGCCAAGTGAAGTTGAGGCCGTTGCCATCAGCATCGATGAGCGTCCACAAGTTGAAGTTCTCCTTAGAGTTCATCAATGTGTCTGACGGTTCGAAAGCCGGACCGAGCACTTCCTCGTTGGATACGGCCTTCTCGCTGCTGTAGCCTCCGGCCTTTGCTATAATATTATAGGTATAGCGGTTCATCCGACTGATGTTGTCGTCGGTGAAGCTTGTTCCAGTATAATCTGTAGCCACGCTCACGCTGTCGGGCAGACGCTGAATGTCGTATTTCAAGTCGGCGGTGTTGATGTATCCGCCCATCTTACCCGTTGTGGGAGCCGTCCAAGTCAGCACACCGTCGTTGCCATCAGCAACAAGCTTTACATTGGTAGGAGCAACGGGATTGTCAGCGCCCACAAAGGCTGCGGCCGATGTGCGGTCGCCACGTCCCATATCGTTGTAGGGAACCACGCGATAGGTATAGTAGCCACGCTCGGTGATGGTGTTGTCGGTCCACGACTGATCACCGCCGATAACGGGATTGTCAATGCGCGTCACTTCAACGCCGTCGCGCAGCACGACCACAGAGTCGAGGTCCTCAAGCGTACCGCCACGTCCAAAGGTCTTGCTGGGGTTCGTCCAGGATACGGTTGCTGAGAGAGCACCCTCTGCGCCCGGAGTCACCGTCAGGTTCTGCACCTTTGCAGGAGCACTGGCCTCGGCTGCTATGTACGGGATCACAATACCGTCAAAATTGCCAGCTGTCGTGATCTGGTAGCCGCTCGTGGCGTAAGGCAACTTGGAAACATGCGTGCAGTGGCCCGTCTTCTTGTCTATCTTCAACAGCTCATAATGCTTGCCGTAATAGGTATACATGCGGAAATAGAGCTCATCGGTCTCATTGTCGAAGAAAAGACAGTTGTTGTTGTACATATAGGCCTTGTCGGGATTGTAGTCCAACGGCGCGATGTACTGGCAGACGCCTGTTGAAGTATTGATCTTGTAGAGACCGCCCCAATAGCTCACACCATACATTTCGCCGTCGTAATTGACGGCAATGGCGTCCATAATGGTATGGAAACTGTCGTAGCTCTTGGCGGGATCGGGCTCGCCTGTGAAGGTGAACTCACATACCTTGGAGATGATTCCGGTCTCAAGATTGATCTTCGAGAGGCCGGATCCGGATTGCAGACCGTTGAGTCCGTACATGGTCTGCGACTGGGCGTCCCAGGCCAAATGGCTGATGATGGGGCCCTGCTGCTCACCTCCATAATCGATAATAGATTTTACAGTCTTGGTGTCGAGGTCAAGAGAGTAGAAACCGTTGGACTTATATCCATACTGATTCTGGGTATAGTCCAAATAGTAATACTTGTCGTCCAGCATATAGCTGGCACTGACGCTGTTGCAGTCGATACCCTGCACCAGCTGAATGTTGTCAACCGTGTCGGACTTGATGTCAAACGTGTAGACACCTTTGCCCGACCCTGGATCCGTGTCGGAGAATCCGTAGGCGGTTTTGGCTTCCTGTCCGCTTGCCGTGACGCTGCCTATGAGTGCCAGCGCTGCGGACAAAAGCCACGCATGTAATTGTTTTCCCATAATAAAACGTTTTAGTGTTCGTCTATTCTTCAAATGCAAATTTAACTATAATAATATAAATAACGTAGGAAATTGGGGCAAAAAAGGCCCTTGTTAGTTTTTGTCTATACTGTTTTACGACTTAAAACTGCCGATTTGTTCGTAAAATGAGCAAGAAAACACTAACTTTGCAGCAAACATCCATCCTTTCATAGACAACTGAAGAAAGCGGAAAGATGAAGCCTCGATGCTTGAAGGATGGAACAGAGCTCTAGAATATACAATTATAATATATAGCAATATGAGGAAATTTTTTACTTTGACTGTTTTGTTGGTATTGTCGCTGAGCCTGCACGCTCAGCAGACTTACTTCTCTACAGACTTCGAGCAGGGAATGCCCGACGGCTTCACCCTGTACGACTTGGACGAGCGCACGCCCTCTACCGATATGGCCAACTTGGGCTTTGCGGTGGGTGTGCCATGGATTGTGACTCTGGAGGAGGGCACCACCAATCACGTTGCCATGTCGACATCGTGGTATAAGAAAGCCGGACAGAGCAACGACTGGATGGTGACTGGCGCCATCGACGTAACGAGCGACAAGGCCGTGGTGAGCTGGCGCTCGAAGGCCTACGACAAGACCTACCGCGACGGATTCTCAGTCTACATTTTCACCTCCTGGGATGACGTTTTGGCCCATTCCATCGACAATCCTGCCCTTAAAGTGAGCAAAGAGAACGCTGACTGGACCCAGCACAGCATCGACTTGAAAGACTATAACGGCAAGACCGTGTGGATAGCCTTCGTCAACGACTCCAAGGATAAGTCGGCTCTGCTCCTCGACGACCTCTTCATAGGTCTTCCCTCAAAGGTGGGTCTCAATCTCAGTCTGCCCCGCTGCTACGACGGCTATGGTCACATCGCTCTCTCTGGAACCGTCAGGGCCACTACCGACGAGCCCTTGCAGGGATTCACCGTAGGTTTCGACGCCGGCCAGCAACATTATAAGCAGACCTTCAGTAATACCGTTACGGGCGATGAACCCTTCGCCTTCACGCTGAGCGACTCGCTCCAACTCGACAAGTTCGCCACAACCGACTATACGGCATGGGTGAAGAGCGGCAGCGACAGCGCTGTGATTTCCGGTCGCGTGTCGGCTTTTCCCTGGCGCATCGTGGCTGAGGAGGTCACCGGCACGTGGTGCGGCTATTGCGTGCGCGGCATCGGCGCCCTGCGCTATATGCGCGAAAACTATCCCGACGGTTTCATCGGCATCGCTATCCACAACGACGGCAGCAAGCAGGTGCCAGATTCCATGGCTATTCCCGGTGAGGAATACCTCAATGACGTATTCAACTACATGGGACAGTCGGGCTATCCCCACGCCGGACTCATGCGCAACGTGATGTACTGGGGCGACCCGGCCGATATTCCTTCTGAATACTCTTATATAAAGGAATACACCTCCAACTTTACGGGTGTGGGTCTCACGGCCAACTACAATCCGTCGACGGGTGAAATCAACGCCGCCACCGATGTTTACTTTGCCAAGGACTACGCCGATGCCGACTTCCGTCTGGCCTATGTTGTCGTGGAGGACAGCGTACACCGCACTCACGCCGAGACGGGAATCATGAACGACTACTGCGGATACGACCAAATCAACTACTATGCCGGTGGAAGCATGGGCGAGATGTACGGCTTCGAGAACATGGGCGAGGTGCTGAACGCCGATACGATGTGGTTTGAAGACGTGGCCCGCGGTCTCCAGACAGAGTTTGGCGGCATTGCTGGCATCATTCCCTCACAGATCAAGGAAGGCGACAGCTATCACTACGACTACACCACAACGCTGCCCGCCACGGTGCTGAAGCCTGAGAACGCCAGCCTCGTCGCCCTGCTCATCGATAAGGACGGCGTCATCGTGAATGCAGAGAAGACAAGACTGCAGTTCACCACAACGGGTATCACGACCGTGAAGCGCCAGCCCGCGACCGACGCCTACTATACGCTCTCCGGCCTGCGTCTTGCCGGCAAGCCCACGGCCCACGGCGTCTACATTGTCAATGGCAAGAAGGTGATGCGCTAAAGAGGCGCCAGCCAACAACAACATCAAAGCCGCGGAAGCCCAATTGGGCTTCCGCGGCTTTGATGTCTAGAAGGCCTAGAATTTCTAGATTATCTAGAATCTCTAGAAAATCTACACGATGGGCAGGCTGATGCCGCACATTTTCTGATAGATATCCAGGGCAAAGACATCGGTCATGCCGCTGATATAGTCGATGACGGCCATCAGGCGCGTCTGCAGGTCGGGGCTGTTGATTTCATACTGACTGCTGAAGCGGCGGATGATTTGCCGCGAGTGGAAGCGCTGCGGGTTGACGGCCGCGTCGACGAGGGTCTCCATCAGCGTCTCCATCAGTTTGTAGCCGCCCAACTCCACGTCGAGCACGGGCTTGCTCTGATAGATTTTGTCGTAGGAAAGCTTCATGCAACGCTTGTAGGCATCGCGGGCCTGCGGTTCGATGTTGTCGATGAGGCTTCCCCGGAACTCGCCATTGAGGATCTCCTGCTCATGCTCAACGAAGGTCTCCACGCACTCGTGCTCAAGCTTGTTCACGGCACACGCCCGCATGTAGACAATCTGCTCGTTGACGTCGGTGATGCCTTCATCCTTGATACGCTTCAAGATGTGGGCGCGCTGGTCGGGAGCAAAGAATCCCAACAGCGCCTCACTGGCCTCGTCGAGGGTGAGAATCTTCAGCTTATGGGAATCCTCGATGTCCATAATCTCATAGCAGATGTCGTCGGCTGCCTCTACCAGATAGACGAGCGGATGGCGGGCGTAGCGCAACGGCGCGCCGGGCGCGGAGAGCAGACGGATGCCCAGTTCGTTGGCAATGGTCTGATAGCTGCCGAGCTCGCTGTGGAAGAAACCGAACTTGCCGTGGTCGCCGGCCAACTCGGAGACGAAGGGATACTTGACGATGCTGGCGAGCATGGTGTAGGTCATGAGGAAACCGCCGGCACGACGACCCTGGAAATGGTGGGTGAGAAGCCGGAACGCGTTGGCGTTGCCCTCGAAGTGGGTGATGTCGCTCCAGAATTCGGGCGAGACGACGCTGCGCAGCTCCTGGCCCTTACCCTCAGTGAAGAACGTCTGAATGGCCTTCTCGCCAGAGTGACCGAAAGGCGGATTGCCCATGTCGTGGGCCAGACAGGCGGCGGAGACGATGGTGCCGATTTCCTCAAACAGCGTACCCCGCAATTCGGGATGCAGGGCGATGAGTCGTCGGGCGATGTCGTTGCCCAGCGACATTCCCACGGTGGAGACTTCCAGCGAGTGGGTCAGACGGTTGTGGACGAAGATGCTGCCCGGCAAAGGGAACACCTGCGTCTTGTTTTGCATGCGGCGGAAGGGCGCCGAGAACACCAGCCGGTCGTAGTCGCGCTTGAATTCCGATCGTTCCTCGTGCATCTCCGTTTGGCGATGCTCCTGTCCGAGGCGCTTGTTTGAAATGAGTTGCTGCCAGTTCATAGACATTCAGTTTTGCAGCAAAGATAACGAATTCTTGTCAGATTCATTTAGAATTAACCTTTTTTCTCTGTAGTATGAGCAATATCAGGGGATTGTTTGTAGGCCTTTATTTTATGAAGCAGGATTTACAACGTGGATACGAGCGTTGACGCACTTTCTTGGCCGTCAGGAATGACGGCCCTTCAACAACATAGACCTGTTTGCGCACTACGTGCTGGTGTGCCACCTTCGGGGCACTGAGTCCAATTTGAGTATCTGATAGCCACCACAGTCCGCGCTCCTATCGTCGCTAGACTGGGGTTACCGAAAGTGTACCCCTTCGGGGCACTAATCACTGATGTCTGTCACATGGCCTTCTCATCCTAGATTTCAGATGACCAAGAAAGAAGTGAACGCCGCTCCTACGGCAAACCCTCGTCGTTAAGAATGCCGCCGCTCCTAAAACGCTGTTGAATGTCGTGCTCGATATTCCCTAGATTTCCGCGATTCATCAGATTCAAACAAGCGTTTCTTGTCGGCTGCCACGTGGTAACCTTGTTGCTGCCACGTGGTAACCTCATTGCTACCACGTGGCAACCATATTGCTACCACGTGGCAGCAATTATGATTTTAGCGAAATCGCCTCGCTTTTATGTTAGGAAAGATGGGTTGGTGGTTTGTAACGAGGGTGAAAGTAATTTGAATCGAGAAGCATTCTGCCATTCATGAGAAGGTCCGGCAGCAGATAGTCAACTCCAAGAATGTGTTCCACCTGCATCTTGCAGCTGGTGGTGGGCAGCAGTAGTGATTAAGAAACTGTAGCATTTAGACCACCAATCACCTTAAGGAGAGGACCAACAGTCCCGCACGTGGCATAGGAGAAATCAAAACGGCCACAAAGACCGCGCTCTGCAAGCAGACATTCTTCAGGGGGAATCGTCTGTTGTCTTACAGATGGCGGTCCTTGTGGCCGTATTGTTTTTATTTATTCTTGGACGTCGTAATTATGCTCTTTTTTCTTTATGCCCCAAAAGAATTATTTGCTTACGAAGAGGCCTTCTATCACGATGTCGCCTCGCACCAGTTCTGCGGGAATGACGCCCACACCATTGGCCTTGAAGGCTGAACGGGGGATGACGTGGTCGACATACAGTGGCGTACCGTGCAGGAGCTGATCGCCGGTGAGGTTGTAGCCGCAGCGCACCCGTACTCCGCTGCACGTGAAGCCATGCGACGGCACGGCTTTCACTGCCAGCGCTGTGCCAAAGGCAACGTGGAGAGCCGACAGTGCCTGTCCGTCGGACAAGACCACTTCACCATTGCGTCCTTCCTGATTGACCGTTACCGTCTGTGGATGCACGTTCAGTCGGGTGTCGGCAACCGCCAGTCCATGGTGGAAGCGCACGCGATAGTAGCCATAGGGGAGAGACGAGGGGAGGTCGACTGTGCCGTTGAATTGTTCCTTAGCCGAGAAGCGGCCGTCGCGGTCGAGGTCGATGCTCACTGAGCCTTCGCCGGCCGGCTGACCGTTAATGGTGAAGGCGAGGTGCTCACCGGGCGTGGCATCAAGGGCTTCCTCGAGAAGGGCTGTGTAGCGGGGCTGCTGACCATTGCTGGCCTCAGGCAATTTTACGACCGACTTTCCTGCGCCCACCGTAGAGATGCCTTCTGCTGCGGGGACGGTTGCACCCTCGGGCGAGAAGGAGAGCGGATAACTGGTGGAGAGCGTGCCCGACGTGGGGTTGTCGTTCACTTCCATCGTGCCCACGTGGGCCATGAAGTCTGACTTCAGATTGTGGGTCGACTCGCAGTCGGGCACCACCACGAGGCTGTGGATGTCGATACCACCGGCTCCCTTCACGGGAAATACGGCGTCGGTCCACTGTCCGGGCTCCACCGTTTGGGTGGAATAGACCCAGAACTGCTCAGTGAGCGGACTCTGTCCGGCACGGTCGCGGCGCTTGCCCAGTCCGATGAGCATCGTGCGGCCGGCCTTGGGCTTGAGGATGCGCACGTGGACATACTTCAACTCGGGCGTGAGCTCGAACGGCTGTTTGAGGTCAACGCGCAGTCCGTAGGTGTTGGACCCGTAGCGGGAACGCTGGAAGGCGATGGCCTCCTGCTCTACCACGACATTGCCTTTGAGGCGTCCGGTCATGAAGGGGGAATGCTCCCAAGTGTCGTAGACGCCGAGACTGGTCCACTGAAGGCTGTCGGCCGCTGAGGCGGCTTGGGCACGCTGACCTGTTATCGAAAGAACGCAGGCCAGAAGGAGTGTTTTATACCTATTATTATATAATAAGGAAGAAAGATTCATTGCTGTAGATGCTTAAACGTGATTAGTAAACTGCAATTTCTGAAAGTGTGGGGCATGCCTTGGCGTCGGTGATGGTCACGCGTATGGCCTTCACGCTGTAGCCCTCGCCGTAGCTGTCGGCCGTTGAGCCGTTGAGGGGCAGGAGGCGCTTGTAGCCGATGGTCGTGGTGGGGATGTCGCCACTGCGGCGTTCCCAGTGGATGCCGTCGGCAGAGGTCTCCACGGTGAACGACTTCACCCGCTGTCCGAGCCGGATATATTCCTGTAAGCTGACGTAGCGCACGGTCTGCGCCTTGTCCCATGTGAGCGTTATCGTGGCGTTGAGCGTGCCGTCGGGGGCGCACCAGTAGGAGTTGGCGTCGCCATCTACAAGGTTCTGCGCCTTGTAGTCGCGGTTCTGTCCGGCTGTCCTGACGCTCGAGACCTCAATCTTGGCCTTGGCGGCTAGGTTGTGGCCGAGACGCTGGCGGAGCAGACTGCCGAAACTGCGCAGGCTCTTCACCTCATCGTCGGGCAGCCGGCCGCTGCGGTCGGGCGGACAGTTGAGTATCAGTGTGGAGTTGCGCCCCACCGTCTCGAGATACATCTGGAAGGTGCGCTCGGGCGTGAGCGACTTCTGTCCCGGATGCCAGAACCAACCCTTGTCGGTGAACTTGGCATCACTCTCGCCGGGCAGCCAGTACCAGCCGTTCATAGTGCCATACATGCCGTTGCCTTCGGGCGAATAGCCGCGCTCCTCCGGACTCCAGTTGGTTTCGCCGGCCCATCCGCTCTCGTTGCCAATCCAGCGGGCCTCACCGCCCACGCCCCAGAGAATGATGTTGGGGCACACTTTGTGGATGGAGTCGCGCAGGTTGGGCACGTCGTAATAGGTCTCGCGGTCAATCTTCACCGTGGTCTTCCGGCCGCCATAGTAGCCCGAGCCGCCATTGGCGCCGTCGAACCACATCTCAAACTGGTCGTTGCCGTACTGTGCGAGTTCGGCGCATTGCTTCAGAAACACGTCCGATACGTAGCGGTCGGTGCCGTAGTAGAGGCTGTTGCGGTCCCAGGGCGAGACGTAGAAGCCGTATTTCATGCCGAGCTTACGGGCTGCGGCGGCAAAGTCGCGCGGGATGTTGGTGTTGCGACCGTTCTCGTTGCCGGCTTTGGTGATGTTATGCTGGGTTGTAGCCGTGGGCCAGAGGCAGAATCCGTCGTGGTGCTTCACCACGGCAATGCCACCCCGCATGCCGGCAGCCTTCACAGCCTTCAGCCACTGCAAGGGGTCGGGCTTCGCAGTTGGGGCAAAGCGGGCCTCGTCCTCGTCGCCATTTCCCCATTCCAGGTCGGTGTAAGTGTTCATTCCGTAGTGGAAGAAAGCGTAGAACTCCGTCTCCTGCCATTTCATCTGCCTCTCAGAGGGTACGGGAAAGACGGGAGTCGGTTCGTTGTCGGGATTGTCCAGCGTTTGAATCACTATCCCTTCGTTTTGCGCCAGCGCGCATGACGGAGGGGTCAAAAAGAGCAATAAAGCAAAACTTATTAAATGCATGTTGTGCATAGAGCGTATTTCAATTAAATTTTTGATTACAAAAATAAGACATTAAGCCTGAAACGGATAGGATTGCAAGCCATTGTTAAGTAACAAGAAGAGGGGTTGGGGTGGGTCGTTTTTTTTATTGCTTCGCCATCTTCCCCGTCATCTTGTTCTTTTCTTGGGTCACCTTATAGATATAGGTTCCTGCGGGCAGTGACGAGAGGTCGATGCGGTCGGAATGTGTGGTGGTGAGAAGGCATGCGCCTGCGAGATTGCACACTTCTATTTTGTCAGCTGTGGCATCGAGTAGCAATAGCCCACCCTCAATGCGGACTTCTCCGAACGAGTTCTTTACCTCCGCAATGCGGTTGGGAAGCGAGTTGAGCGGCAGGCGGTAAATTCCGCCCTCGGTATCGTCGTACTGGGTATCGAAGAGTGAGGCGTAGAGATAGTCGTCGGTTGCTACCATCTGCAGCGGCGGCAGATAGAGACCTGCAATCTGAGTGAGTTCGGGCAGGCCGTCAGAGACGTTCACGTAGGTGTTTCCTCCATCGTCCGACACGTATACGCCATCGCGAATATGGCCTACAAATAGCAGATTGCCGTGGCTTTCCAGACTGCGAACGTAGTTGCACTGTTCGCCATCGGGCCGCCTCAGGGATTTCCAGTTCTCGCCGTCGGTAGTATATTGGAGGAAAGGTTTTGTGTTGTCGTAGTCGTCTACGCTTCGTCCGCAGAACAGCGTGTCGTTGCGTTCGGTTAGCGAGACCATGAAGTTGCTGCCCTCCATCACTCTCGACCAGGTGTCAGTCGCCTCGTCGTAGCGGCAGATGTAATTGGCGCCAAACTCATAGACATTGCCCTTGAAGACGTAGGGCGTGTAGAAGTTCTCGGCGAAGAGTTGTCCCTTCTCGTCCTTCTCGCCCGTGCCCCCACAGGCGATGGCCAGCGAGGTGCGGTCGGTGAAGTGCCACGTGTCGCCATAGTCGTCGCTATAGAGAATGCCAGCGCCGAAGTCGGCGGCATAGAGTCGCTCATCCTTCTCTGCCATTCCGTAGCAGGCCGAGTATTCTACGTCGGGAATCAGTTCGCCGTCAGGCTTGGAGTAGTCGAGCACCGCCCAAGTATCCCCGTCGTCATCCGAGCGGGCGATCTTGCCGCTGTTACCCGTTGCGTAAATTAGTTCGCCGAATTGGTAGAATCGGTTGTAGGTATGGTCCTCCTCGCAGGTCTTCTCGAAGGTGGCGCCTCCGTCGAAGGAGGTATAGATGCCGCCGCTGCCGTCGAACTGGTAATCGGAATAGAGAATGTTGCCTGTTGGTGTGACGTGGATGCCCCACACACCATGGTGCAGGATGACGGGCTCCCATTGTGCCTTGGCGCTGGGTGTGCCGAAGAGAAGCGCGGTGGCGATGGCCACAGCACCTACTAGGGTCTGTCTTGTTTCTTTGGTTTGCATTTGTATAGTTCAATCAGGTGAATGGTTGTTGATTCTTTCTGTTCAGTTTGATGTCGGTCTGTGTGGCCGACGCGAGTTGATGAGATGTAGTAGATGTAGTGTTGTTGGGTTGAGGTTTTTTGTTGATGTCAATTTGAGTTTTCAAAATTAGGCAAATCTTTCTGATTAGGTTTGGTGTTGCTAAGCGTTTTACTGATTTTTAACATAGAAGGGTCGGCATTCTTGCCGAACAAGGTTTCCGGACAAACTTTTAAAATACAATCTAACTTCTTTCTTGGCCGTCAGGAATGACGGCCCTCCTAACATTCGGCCTCTACTTTTTCACGAAGCGATAGACAAAGGCATACACAAAAACGGGGAAGCGACTGTTTGCCACTTCCCCGTTTGCTATATAATATAAGGTATAAGCTTATTTCTTCTTCAGCTGCGATACCAGTTCCACGGTGTCGCGGGCAATGACAATCTCCTCGTCGGTGGGAATCATCACCACCTTCACCTTGCTGTCGTCGGCTGAGAGCACCCGCTCCACCGAGCGGCAGTGGTTGCGCTCGCGGTCCATCTTCACGCCGAGATACTCCAGACCCTGTGTGGCATCCCAACGTACGCCTTCCTGGTTCTCACCAACGCCGGCGGTGAACACGATGATATCCACACCGTTCATGGCTGCAGCGTAGGCGCCGATATACTTCTTGATACGATAGTTGTACATCTGCAGAGCCAGGTGAGCCATCTCGTTGCCCTCGTTGTCGGCGTTCTCAATGTCGCGCATATCAGAAGACATACCCGTGATACCGAGTACACCGCACTCCTTGTTGAGGTATTCGGCCATCTCCTGCGGAGTCTTGTGCAGCTTGTCCATGATGTAGGTCACGGCGCTCGGGTCGATGTCGCCAGAGCGGGAACCCATCATCAGACCAGCCAACGGGGTCAGGCCCATGGAGGTATCGATCACCTTGCCATACTTCACGGCAGCCACGCTGGCACCGTTGCCGATGTGGCAGGTGATGATCTTCTGCGTCTTGATGTCCACACCGAGGAAGTCGCAGACGCGCTGAGAAACGTAGCGGTGGCTGGTTCCGTGGAAACCGTAGCGGCGCACGTGATACTTCTTGTAGAGCTCGTAGGGCACGGCGTAGAGGTAAGCATAAGGAGGCATGGTGCTGTGGAAGGCATTGTCGAACACTGTCACCTGAGGCACGTTGGGCATCAGGGCATCCACGGCACGGATACCGCGCAAGTGGCCGGCATTGTGGACGGGAGCAAGGTCGATGAGGCTCTCAATGCCCTTCTCCACCTCGGGAGTGACGATGCAGCTCTTCTCGAAGAGGTCGCCACCCTGCACGATGCGGTGACCGACTGCGTCGATTTCGTCAAGGCTCTTGATGGCGCCAATCTCGGGATCGAGCAGAACCTTGAACACGAGTGCTACACCTTCCTTGTGGGTGGGCAGGTCGGCCATGATCTTCTTCTTCTCACCGTTGTTGAGCTTCACCTTGATGAAGGCGCCGTCGATGCCGATGCGCTCTACGCCACCCTGAGCCAACACGCTCTCGTTGGACATGTCGTAAAGCTTATATTTGATAGATGAACTTCCACAGTTCAGTACCAGTACTTTCATAAAATGTTTGTTTATTGTTTTGATGATTAAATATTATACACAATCTGTTATGCGCGACGAATCTTGTTTGTTGCCATGGGTTGGAGTTGTGAGTGAATGAGTTTATTCTGAATAGAAAAGTTCTTCCTTATGAATAGAAACTTATAAACTTAAGTATTCAAAAGCTCAAGAACTCATAAACTCAAAAACTCATGAACTCAAATCAAACTCAAAAACTCATAGACTCAAGAACTTAGAACCTTATTTCTTTGCGTCCTGAGCCTGGCAAGCGGTGATGGCCACCATATAGTAGATGTCGTCTACAGAACAACCGCGGCTGAGGTCGTTCACCGGGCGGGCGATACCCTGCAGGATCGGGCCAATGGCCTGTGCGCCACCCAAGCGCTGTACGAGCTTATAGCCGATGTTACCTACCTCGAGGTTCGGCACGATGAGCACATTGGCTCTTCCGGCCACATTGCTCTGCGGAGCCTTCTTGCGGGCAACGGCAGGAACGAGAGCTGCGTCGGCCTGCATCTCACCGTCGACGTGGAGTTCCGGATAGCGTTCCTTGGCAATCTTCGTGGCTTCCACTACCTTGTCGATGATATATACGCTCTTGCCTGTAGCCTTGTCGATGGCATCCTTGGCCGAGCCCTTTGTGGAGTAGCTCAGCATGGCCACGATAGGCAGCTTCACGCCAGCCACGGCCTTTGCGGTCTCTGCCGTGCAGTAGGCAAACTGGGCCAACTGGTCGGCTGTGGGGTTCGGGGTCACGGCCACGTCGCTCATCACCACTACGCCGTCCTCGCCGTATTCCTTATGTTCAGAGATCAACAGCATGGCACCGCTGACGCAGCTGATGCCGGGGGCGCACTTGATGATCTGCAGTGCGGGGCGCAAGGTCTCGCCGGTAGTACTCAGAGCACCGGAGATCTGTCCGTCGGCCTCTCCCTGCTTGATGATCATGCAGCCCAGATAGAGGTTGTTCTTCGTCACCAGGTCGCGGGCCTGATCCAGCGTCATGCCCTTCTTCTTGCGGAGCTCGGCCAGGGCGGCTGCATACTCCTCGCTCTTGGGATTGTTGAGCGGGTCAACGATGGTGGCCTTGTCGATGTGGGTGAGTCCCCATTCCTCGGCGAGCTTCTTGATATGTGCGGGATTACCAATGAGGATAATGTCTGCAAGGTCGTCGGCCAAGGCGCGGTCGGCAGCCTTCAAAGTACGCTCCTCCTCTGCTTCGGGGAGCACGATGCGCTGCTTGTCTGCTTTGGCGCGCGCAACGATTTGCTGTAATAAACTCATAGCTATGAATAGTTATTAATAATATGTTTCAGTGAAAACATTATAAAAGGTGAGGCGCTGACAGGACTGCCTCGGAGCTTCCTTTTTCCTGTACCGTGCAAAGTTACTAAATTTTATCGGTAATCGCCCGGATAGGAAAATAAAATAATATAAAAAAGGCGTTGCGACTGCACCTTTCTTGCTGGATGAGCAAATAGTGGGTCATACGTCAGCCATCTCCTTCGTGAGCAGGCTTTCCAGTTCCTCAGCCGAGAGGCGGATTCCGAACTGTCCCTTGATGGCAACGCTGATGTTGCCGGTCTCTTCCGATACGACGATGGCGATGGCGTCGCTCTGCTGGGAGATTCCCATTGCGGCACGGTGGCGCAGGCCGAATTCCTTGGGGATGCGGTCGTCGTGGGAAACGGGCAGCACGCAGCCGGCAGCCTTGATGCGGTGCTTGCTGATGATCATGGCGCCGTCGTGGAGGGGCGAGTTCTTGAAGAAGATGTTCTCGATGAGCCGATAGCTGATGATGCCGTCGATGATCTGTCCGGCACTGCCCGTGTCGATGACCTCGTCCAGCGGCGTGCTGCGCTCGATGACGATGAGCGCTCCCACGCGTCCGCGGGACATGTGCATGCAGGCGTTGGTGATGGCGAGTATCTCCTCGTGGTTGGACTTGGAACCCTTGCCGCGCGAACCGCTGAAGAACTTCACGATGCCGCGCAACCGCTGATGGGCACCGAGCGAATAGAGAAACTTGCGGATCTCCTGCTGGAACAATACGATGAGACCGATGACACCCACCGACACCAACTTGTCCATGATGGCGCCGAGCAGTCGCATCTCGAGCACTTGGCTCACGAACAGCCATACGAGCACAAACACCATGATGCCGATGAAGACGTTGAGCGAGCGGCTCTCCTTCATCAGACGGTAGATATAGTAGAGAAGCAGGGCGACAAGTACAATGTCGATGACGTCCTTGATTCCGAATTCAAAAGGCATAGTCTATTGTTTGTTGTTGGGTGCTGATGTTACCATCTTTGTGTAGATGCGGCAAGCCTCCACTGCAGCCTTGACGTCGTGGACGCGCAGGATGTTAGCGCCCTTGACGAGGGCCAGCGTGTTGACGATGGTTGTGCCGTTGAGCGACTCCTCGGTGGTGATGCCGAGCAACTCGCGTATCATGCGCTTGCGGCTGACGCCAATCAGGATGGGCATCTTGAAAGCCTGAAGACGTTCGAGGCAGTTGAGTACAGCGTAGTTCTGGTCTACGTCCTTGCCGAAACCGAAGCCCGGGTCGAGGATGATGTCGTTTTGTCCTAGGTCGTGCAGCTTCTCAACGGCAGCGGCCATGCTCATCACGATGCCTTCCATCGTGGGCTGCACCGACTGGAAGATGTAGGGGCGATGGAGGGTGGCGACGGTGGAGAACATCTCCTGGTCGGCACCCTCACTGACGTCGTTGATGATGTCGGCGTCGAATTCCTCTATCGCCATGCGGGCCACGGAGGCGCGGAAGGTATCGACCGACACCACGGCGTCGGGCACCTCACGCCGGACGATTTTCAGGGCCTGGCGCAGACGTTGCATCTCGGTCTGCTCGTCGCACGACTCACTGCCGGGCCGGGTGCTGCAGCCACCCACGTCGATTATCTTTCCGCCCTCGTCGACGATTTGGTGGGCACGGCGCGCGATGGACTCCTCGTCCTGCACGCGGCTCTCTGCATAGAAGGAATCGGGCGTACAGTTTAATACGCCCATCACGATGGGGTGGTCAAGCTGTAACAGCCTGCCGCGGACATTTATGGTTAGTTGCATTCTCACTATTGTTTTTTAGTCTTTGTTCTCTCCCGTGCATCTGAGGATTTGCCGCAGAGTGGCACCGGTGAACAACTTGCAAATATAGCGATATTAATTGGAATATCGTTTTTCTTTTCGAGATTTTTCAAGTGTCGTGCTTCAAAAACTTTGTGATTCCCGCAGCCCCATTCGTGGTAGCTCTCCTATCGTCGCTTGACTGGGGTTACCGAGAGTCAGCCCATACTGGGCTGGTTGGTCAGTTCCATCTCACTTTGTAGACGGTAGGAGCGGCGGCATTCCTGCCGCCGAATGATTTACTCTTTATGAGCATGCGGTCTTTCTTTCTTGGCCGTCAGGAATGACGGCCCTCCTACAAACATCCATTGTTATTTGCCCTTTGATTGCTTCTCCCCTCCCTCTGTAGGGAGGGGTTGGGGGTGGGTCTTAGACTTGGGGGTGGGTCTTAGAGTTGGGTCTTCTATATATCTTATACCCAATCGCTGCTATGGCGATGCTGGTGACGGGAGCCAGGATGTTGAAGAAACAATACGGCAGGTAGGTGAGGGTAGGGACGTTGAGCACAGTGGATTGCGTCATGCCGCACGTGCTCCACGGGATGAGGACTGAGGTGACGGTGCTCGAGTCCTCAATGCTGCGGCTCAGAAGACGGGGCTCATATCCCTCCTTCTTGTAGATTTCGCCAAACATACTTGCGTTGACCATGATGGAGAGGAACTGATCGGCTGCCGTGGCGTTGAAGAAGATTCCCGAGAATACCGTCGACGCCACCAGTCCCACGCGCGTCTTCGTGAAGGGGATGACGAGGCTGACGATGTTGGCAAGCATTCCGCTGGCCTTCAGCACACCGCCGAAGCAGATGGCGCAGAGGATGATCCACACCGTGTTGAGCATTCCCGCCATGCCCCTCGTGGCCAGCAGGTCGTTGACGGGCGCAAAACCGCTGTCGATGGACGTGGAACCGAAGCTGCTCTCCATCGCGCCTTTGAACAGCACGAGTGCCGAAGGGGATGCTCCGGCCGTGGCAATGCCGCTCACCTCAGCGAGGATATGGGGCTGGAAGATGATTGCGAAGACGATGGCTATCAGCGACGAGGCAAAGAGCACGATGATGGCCGGCATCTTCTTGTAGATCATCACGCCCGTCGCTATCGGCACGAGCAGGAGCCAAAGACTGAGATTGAACTTCGACGACAGGGCCGTGGTGAAGGCCGAAGTGTCGATGCCTCCTGTGGAGGGGACGAGGAAACCGGCAACGAGGAAGATAATCAGCGAGAGGGTGAAGGCGGGGACGGTGGTGATTGTCATATACCGGATGTGCGTGAAGAGGGGAGTGCCGCAGAGCGATGAGGCCAGCACTGTGGTGTCGGAGAGCGGCGACATCTTATCGCCGAAATACGCCCCCGAGAGAATGGCGCCGGCCGTCCATCCGTCGCTGAAGCCCAGCGCCTTTCCAATTCCCATTAGGGCCACGCCGATGGTGGCCACGGTGGTCCATGAGCTTCCCGTCATCACCGAGACGATGGCGCTGATGAGGCAACTCGTGATGAGGAACACGTGGGGATTGATGATCTGCATGCCGTAGTAGATGAGCATGGGAACGACACCGCTCACCATCCAGGTGCCGGACAGCAGTCCGATGAGCAGCAGGATGACGATGGGCGACCCGATGCTGCCCACGGCGTGGTTGATTTCGGCCTCCAGCGTCTTCCATGTCTTGTGGAAGTAGAGCATGGCGATAAGCACGGCGATACTCGTCGAGACGATAAGCACCAGCTGGCTCGGCCCGGACAGAGCGTCGATGCCATAGACGCGGATCACGACTGCCAGGAATACGATCAGAAAGGCCACCGGCGTTATCGACAATATGTATTTTAAGCTGTTCCTCATACTTTGCATATTATTTTGCAAAGCTACGAAATAAAAATAGCTTTTTCACGCTTTTGATGCAAAAATATTTGGAAATATAATATCAAATAGTTACATTTGCATACAAACGAAAACTTGTACAATCATGTCAACATTAAGTAATTCAACATCAGTCCGCCTGCCGAATGACGCGTCACTTGCAGCCTTCGAGGAAGCCAAATCAGATGCAGAGCTGGAGGAACTGGACGTTGAACACTTCAAGGACTTGGTTACTTCTCTATGACGACAATAAAGATGACAAGTCAATCGTAAAATTGCTTCGTTAGGAAGCTATTCTGACAGATATTGCAAGACTACTAATAGATTATGGCTAACACGAATTTAGGCAATGCCAAAGCGGCCAAAAACGATGAGTTCTACACCCAGTATGCCGACATCGAGAAGGAGATGCAGGCATATCTGGACTATGACCCGGATGTTTTTAGGGGGAAGACAATTCTTCTTCCTTGCGATGATCCGGAACGGAGCAATTTCACTCTTTATTTCGCGCAGAACTTCGCAAGGTTTGGTTTGAAGAAGCTCATTAGTACGAGTTATGCTCCCGATGCCAAACGAGCAAGATATGGTATTCTGCCAAACCTTTTTCCGGAAGAAGAGGAAGATCCTAAGTTTGACCCCACAAAATGGCAGACCAAAGGAAAGATATTTATCCTCGACAGCGACAACAATGGGGATGGAGCTATCGATGTGCATGATCTCCAATGGAAATATCTGGATGGGGATGGGGACTTCCGCAGTAAAGAGGTCACAGCTTTGCGTAATGAGGCAGATTTTATCATCACCAATCCACCTTTCTCGCTTTTCCGGGATTTCATGGCATGGCTGATGGATGGAGGCAAACAGTTCTCCGTTATTGGGAATATGAATGCCATCACCTACAAGGAAGTTTTTCCGCTAATAAAGAACAACAAGGTGTGGCTTGGAGGAACTGGCTTCGTGACAGATATGGTTTTTGCTGTACCAGAAGGAGCCGTTGTTAAAGACTGCGATAGAAGAAAAGCTTCTCGGTTAGGTTATATAGGAAACTATACACGACTTGGTAACTCTTGCTGGTTCACAAACATAGAGCATGGCCGTAGGCACCAGCCTTTGGCACTCATGACTATGGCCGATAACATCAAGTTCAGTAGACATAAGGATATAAGGGGTAAGGAATATCAGCACTACGACAACTACGATGCTATCGAAGTACCTTATACCGACGCTATACCCTCTGACTATGGTGGAGCTATGGGCGTGCCAATATCCTTCCTTGATAAGTATTGCCCGGAACAATTTGCAATCATAGGACAGACGCAGGGCGATTCAGGGAAAGAGCTAGGCTTAAAACCCTTTGATCGTGAATTGAAAAAGCTAAATCCAAGTTTAAGAGATGGGCAACTCTATTATATGGAAAATGGGATCCCTGTAAAACCTTATGCCCGTATTTTAATCCGTAAAAAGCAATAACCATGAAGAAAGTCTTTTGGTCTATTCTGTTAATCCTTAATTCCGCAACTTAATATTTTAAATATTTTTATAAATTCCTGAGCAACAATAAGTTGCTCAGGATTTTGCCATGTCAAAAATTTCACTTAACTTAGTGGTGAAAATCAAACAGCAAAAT
>Ga0256406_1002795_pt1 | contig 23468 bp, 23 predicted proteins | sample RumenRJG_03DNA_FD_185986 | JGI IMG/M metagenome (GOLD analysis project Ga0256406, IMG submission 185986) | Bovine rumen microbial communities from Lethbridge, Alberta, Canada - RJG_03 | ecosystem: Host-associated > Mammals > Digestive system > Stomach > Rumen | place: Canada: Alberta | collected... | reverse complement strand
AGCCGCCCTCTTTGTCATGCCGTGAATACTTGAGGCATTACTTCTTCAGTGAATTGCGGACAGCAATCCAGCCGCTGAACTGCGCGATCATGAGGAAGATGTTGATGATGAAGGCGAGGATCTTGCCGATGTAGGCGATTTCGCCGATCTTTGCCACAATCAGCGCAGTGATGATGGCAATGAGGACAGCCACGATATAGGCGAGGACTACCTTGACGATATTGTGCAGCACCATCCCTGCGGCGTTATGGCAGGCAGCCGAGGCGGGAACTCCGTCAGCGAGCGACTCTGCGGCCGAGAAAACGGTGAAGGGCACAAAGAAGCAGAAGAAGACGATGTAGACAATGGAGGCCAGAACATAGAACGGCCTTATGAGCATGAAAGGATGAACAAACTGGCTCAGGATCCAGAAGCCGAGCCCGAAGACAATTGCCATGGCAATGGCGAACGCGACGAGAAGCAGGACCCAGGCACCGGAGATCTTGAGGCTGGCCTTGAAATTCGGGGAGACCAGTGCGCCGATGAAGCCGGGAAGAGGAGTCCCGCTGTTGAGAGCTGAGGTCATCCTGGTCAGGGCATCAGCGTTCCAGCCCATGGCGACAAGGAGCAGCGGGATGCCGGTGACAATGCCGAACAGGATGCCGCCGACTGCCGTGTCGTTGTAGATCATGGCTCCTATAACCACGAGGATGGTTGCGACAATCAAAACTATTATGTTGAGGACAATATACCCGAGGGTGAACATCAGGCTGCCGCCGAGTTTCGTGAACGGCATGCAGAAGCCCTTTGCGTAGCTGATGACAGAGCCTTCAGCGGTTCCGCCCTGTGCGTTTGCCCCGGCGAAGGGTGCCTGCTGCTGGTTTTTATCCTGTGTTTCAGGTGAGTCTGACATGATTTTCTCCAGTTGTCATTAATTTTCACAGCCGCTCCGGACACCGGGATGCAGCGTGGCCCGGCCACGCGCTCCGCCGTCTCTTTCACGGAAGTGTCTGTGCGTATTTTAATCATTTCAGGAATTGTTACAACGTGCCGTTGCCTGAATGCTGCTTTTCCTGACGTCTGTGATGATATCGGCAGCCCTGACGCCCGTCAAACAATATATTTTTCAATCAGGAAGTCATAGCGGGTCGTCTTTGTAAAATTTTCTGCTCCGGGCTGCTTTCGTACGGCTGCAGTGCATGCATACTCTGCCCCTTATGCTGTGGTAGACTGCCGTCCGTTTGCATTTCGTTTACAAGACGGGGCAGTGGGGGCTATGAGACTCTCTGAATTGAAAACAGGCGAGAAGGGCGTCGTCGTCAAGGTGACCGGGCAGGGCAGCTTCAGGAAGCGCATTCTCGAGATGGGCTTTGTCAAGGGCCACACGGTGACGGTGGTCAGGAACGCGCCGCTCCTCGATCCTGTCGAGTATGAGGTGATGGGATCTGAGATCGCGCTCCACCGGCACGATGCGGACATGATCGAGGTCGTGGGCGAGCATGAGGCCGCGGCCGAGGAAGGCGACAACAGGCCGCTCAGCGACAGTGAGGTCCTGACCCAGGAGCAGATGGAGGCCCTCGCCGCAAGGCGCGACAGGGTGATCAAGGTCGCCTTTGTCGGCAACCCGAACTGCGGCAAGACCAGCATCTACAACGCGCTCTCCGGGGCGAACGAGCATGTCGGGAACTACAGCGGCGTGACGGTTGACGCCAGGGAGAGGCGCGTGGAGCGGGACGGCTACACCTTCATCCTCGTTGACCTCCCCGGCACCTACTCCCTCACGGCCTACACTCCCGAGGAGCGCTATGTCCGCCGCTATCTCATCGAGCAGAAGCCCGACATCGTGCTCAATGTCCTCGACGCGTCGAACCTCGAGCGCAACCTCTACCTCACCACGCAGCTCATCGACATGGATCTCCGCGTGGTCGGGGCGCTCAACATGTACGATGACCTCGAGAAGAGCGGCGACAAACTTGACTACGTGCAGCTCAGCAGGCTGCTCGGCATCCCGATGGTGCCGACCGTCGGGAAGTCAGGGCTCGGGCTCGGCCACCTGCTGCACCTTGCCGTAATACTCTATGAGCGCGGCGACTACGCGGGCGAGAACGACACGCTTAACCCCGCGATACTCCGGGAGATGGCGGATCTGCACGCAAAGGTGAATGAGGCGGAGCAGAAGGGGAAGGATCCTCAGTGCGCGCCGGAGAAATGCGCCTCCTGCCCGGTGAGGCCCGCGATTTCCCTCCGCCAGATCTACCATCACGTGCACGTGAACCACGGCATCACCCTGGAGCGGGCCATCAAGGACCTGCAGCAGGTTGTCTGGAAATACCCGGAGGTCCGCCGCGAGTTCTCCTCACGCTATATAGCGATAAAGCTCCTCGAGAACAACAGCGAGGTCGAGAAGGATGTCCTGGGGCATCCCGGCGGGCGCGCAGTAATCGCAAGGCGCGACGAGCTCGCTAAAACCCTTGAGAGGAAGAGCGGCCAGGACTCCGAGTCGATGATTTCGGACGCGAAGTACGCCTTCATCGCGGGAGCCCTGAAGGAGACCATGGTCAGGAGCACGGAGAAGAGGAAGTCACGCTCGGTGAGGATCGATGATCTGCTGACGAACCGCTTCTGGGGCTACCCGGTATTCCTCATCTTCATGTTCCTCATGTTCGAGGCCACATTCGTCCTCGGGGCCTATCCGCAGGAGTGGATAGAGGACGGGGTATCCTCGCTCGGCGCCTGGCTCGGGACTGAGATGCCGGAGGGGGCGTTCCGCGACATGATTACTGACGGAGTGCTCGGCGGCGTCGGCGCGGTGCTCTCCTTCGTGCCGAGCATCCTCATCCTCTATCTCTTCATCTCCCTGATGGAGGACTCCGGCTACATGGCGAGGGCCGCGTTCCTCATGGACCGGATCATGCACACCTTCGGCCTTCACGGGCGCTCGTTCATCCCGATGCTGATGGGCTTCGGCTGCACGGTGCCAGCGGTGATGGCCTGCCGGACCATCGAGGACCGGCGCACCCGCATCATCACCATCCTCATCACGCCGTTCATGTCCTGCACGGCAAGGCTCCCTCTGTATATCCTGGTCATCGGGGCGTTCTTCCCTGACTATGCGGCGCCCGTGCTGTTCTGCCTCTATATCTTCGGCATCCTTATGGCAGCCGCCGCGGCGAAGTTCCTCTCGTCGACCGTGTTCCCGAGCCAGGACATCCCCTTCATCATCGAGCTGCCTCCCTACCGCATGCCGGGTCTTAAGGTCATCGGCATGCACGCCTGGAGCAAGTGCTACGGCTACCTGAAGAAGCTCGGAGGCATTGTCCTTATTGCATCGCTCATTGTCTGGGCTCTCGGCTACTTCCCGAGGGGCACGGACGGCATGACTACCGCCGCGCAGCAGGAGAACTCCTACATCGGCCGCATCAGCAAGGCGGTGGATCCAATCATGGAGCCCCTCGGCTTCACCTGGCAGATGACCGCGGGGCTCGTCACCGGCCTCAGCGCGAAGGAGCTCGTGGTGAGCACCCTCGGTGTCCTCTATCCGGCGGAGCACGGTGAAAGCGCCGACACGCTCGGGAGCCGGCTCAATGTCCCGCCTGCGGCGGCGCTTGCTTTCATGGTGTTCGTCCTCATCTACATGCCCTGCATCTCAGCGTTCGCCGCGATAGCGAGGGAGGCCGGACTCAGGTACGCGGCCGCGCAGGCCGTGGGATCCACGGTTCTCGCGTGGATCTGCGCCTTTGCGGTCTTCCGCATTGCGTCGTTATTCATTTAGCCGCACTCAGCGCATGCCGCCGGGGAGCTTCCCTGCTCTCCGGCTTTTTTGAGTTGATGAACATTCTCGCGGCTGTTCCTTTGCTAAAATAATGTCCATTGAATTTTTATATCAGAGGAGGACGGCCGAGGCCGGCAGCTGATGTCAACGAGTGAAATGCCACAGACAAGCGATGACAGTGTTTTTGATGATATCCGCCCGTGCAGGGATGACGAGGTCGGGAGCGAGCTTCAGAAAGTCATCCAGGACCGGACGGTAATCAACGGCATCCTGAAGTTCCAGAGCAGGTCAAGCGTCCTTGCCTCCCTTGTCTACAAGCTGCCGGCCTTCATGCAGAACTTCATCGTCGGCCGCTTCCTCAGCCGCCAGGTGAGGGAGATCCATACCGTCGCCGACTTCCAGCTGCGCGTCGCGAACTTCATGCGCTCGATGAGCAAGACCACCTCTGACGGCGTCACCTACAAAGGCTTTGACCGGCTTGATCCGAAGCTCGGCTACCTCTTCATCTCGAATCACCGCGACATCTCGCTTGATCCCGCCTACATCGACATGGCGCTCTATGCCCATGAGATGCCGACCGTGAGGATTGCGATAGGCGACAACCTCCTCCGGATGCCTGTCGCCACGTCGCTCATGAGGCTCAACAAGAGCTTCATCGTGAAAAGGAGCGTCACCTCACCGAGGGAGAAGCTTAAGGAGCTCACCAAGCTCTCGGAGTACATCGGCCTTTCGATAAAGGAGAACAACTCAATCTGGATCGCCGAGAGGGAAGGCCGCGCCAAGGACGGGGATGACCGCGCCGAGGAGGCTGTGCTCAAGATGATAGGGCTCGCCGGGCGCCTGCAGAAGAAGAGCTTCGCCGAGTACATGGCCGGGCTCCGCATCGTGCCGGTCTCCATCACCTACGAGTTCGATCCTAATGACAGGGCGAAGGCGGAGGAGCTCTCCGAGAGGGAGAAGCACAACGGCGAGTACCACAAGGAGCAAATGGAGGACATCGACACCATCGCCCGCGGAATCAGGGGCTACAAGGGGAGAGTCAGCGTCGTCGCCGGGGAGCCGCTTGCCGGGGGCTTCACGAACGCAGCGGAGCTTGCCGCCATCATCGACAGCTTCGTCTGGAACAACTATCAGATGTACCCGAGCACCCTCATCTCCGCGGGGCACGGCGGCTCGTGCACTGAGGAGGAGAGGAAGAAGTTCAATGACCGGATTGGCTCATATCCCGAGGAGCTCCGTGAGCGGATCCGCGCCATGTACGCGAGGCCCTGGTTCAACCTCCATCCCGAGGAGATGCAGGGCAGGGAGCCGGAGCCGCAGAAGGACCCCGGGAAAAAGGACTGAGCTTCCATATTCCTCATCAGGCACCGCCAGGGCGCCGGCGGGAGGCACATGCCTCCTTTCCGGAAGCGGGCGGCCTTCCTGTGCTAAACTGAATCCACTGTTACCATCCATCAAGCTTCATCCGCGGCCGAAGGAGTCCGCAGATTATGAATCCCCTAGACATGGAAGAGGTTCTGACGCCCGCCGGCATCGCTGTAATTCTCGCTCTCTCCGTGCTTTCCGTCTCAGTCTGGTACGTCATCATCGCCAAGTCCTGTGAGCTCGTCTCAGTAAAGAGGAAGGTGAAGGCACTCTCGCTCAAGCTCATGGCAGTGAAGAGCTTTGACGACATGTGCGACGTGGTCGGGAGGATCCCGGAGAACCCGTATACGAGGACCGCCGAGGCGGGGATTTCCTGCAAGGTGGTGCTTGACTCGAGCGAGAGGGAGTTTCAGAAGCCTGAGTATGAGGAGATCGTGCGCACGGCCCTCGGGAAGCAGCTCAGGGTGGAGCGGCTCCACCTCCACTCCGGGCTCACCCTGCTTGCCCTTGCGGGATCCACCGCTCCCTTCATCGGCCTCCTCGGCACCGTAGCGGGGATTGTCTCGGTCATGACCGGGCTCGGCTCAGGGAACGGCTCAGTGGAGTCCGTCGCCGGTCCCATCGGCGAGACGCTTGTCCTCACCGGCGCCGGCATCCTCACCGCGCTCCCGGCGGTGTTCGCCTGGGGCATCTTCAGGCGCCTCGCCGAGCGCGAGTATGTGCGGCTTGAGACCTTCGCCGAGTCGGTGCACACCTTCCTGGTGAAGGACGTCATGCTGTTCGGGCACGACTGATGGGCTTCGGGGGAGGTGACAGCGGGGAGGAGGTGAGGCCGCTCATGAATGTCGTGCCGTTCATCGACATCATGCTGGTCCTCCTCGTGGTCTTCATGCTCGCCGTGCCGGCGCTGCAGAAAAGCTCGGCAGACCAAAACCCTGCAGACAAAAGCTCTGAGGTGTCAGACACCGGGGCGGCGGGCGCCGCCTCGCATGAAATCTGCGTCTCCCGCGGCTCGGTCACGCTTGACGGCGTGAGAACTGACCGTGAGTCCCTTCTGAGGTCCCTTTCGGATCCGGCTCTCCCAATGTCTGACACCATCACGCTCTCGGCAGCCCCCGGGACTCCCTGGTCGGAAGTGCTCCCCGTGATGGGCATCATCACGGAGAGCGGGCGGAGCAAAGCCGCGTTCTCGGTCTGCGGGGAGGGCGGGGACTGAGGCCCCTGGAACTCATGAGGATATTCGTCCCGCTCACTCTTCTTGCCGCCGCGGCGCTCCTTTCCCTCTTCCTCGGACGCGCGTCGTTCTCGCTGGACTTCTCGGATCCGGTCTATCAGGATATCGTGCTTGACTGGCGCCTCCCGAGGGTGATTGCGGCGGTGCTGGTGGGCGGCGCGCTCTCCGCCGGAGGGGCGGTCCTCCAGACCGCGTTCCGCAACCCCCTCGTCTCCCCCGATCTCCTCGGCGTCTCGGCAGGCGCCGGCCTCGGCGCGGTCCTCGCGATGTACTGCGGGGCGGGGCACGGGATTGTGATTCTCGCAGCCTTCACCGGAGCGCTCCTTGCGGTGTTCCTCTCCTCGCTCGCGGCAGCGTTCGCCGGGCGCGCGTCGGTCCTCTCCCTGGTGCTCTCCGGCGTCATCGTCTCGGCGTTCGCCGGGGCCTGCCTCTCGCTGACGCTCCTCCTTTCGGATCCGGCGAAGGCTCTTCACGGCATGATGTTCTGGCTCACGGGATCGCTCTCGATGGCCGAAAGCGGCCGGCTCCCCTGGCTTGCCGCGCTGGTGCTGGTGCCTTTTGCCCTCATACTCCTCTCCCGCTTCAGGCTCCGGATCATGCTCCTCGGCGACGGCGGCATCGCGCTCTCCGGAGTGGACCCCGGGAGATCGCGGCTCTGGTTCATCCTCCTTGCCTCCCTCATGACCGCGGCGGCGGTGTCGGTCTCTGGGATAATCGGCTGGGTCGGGCTCTGCGCCCCGCACCTTGCAAGGATGCTCTCGCGTAAGGCGTCTGATCTGCTGCCGCTTTCGTTCATCTCCGGCGCGGGGCTCCTCCTCGTATGCGATGACGCGGCAAGGTGCCTCTTTCCCGGGGAGATCCCCGTCGGGCTCATGACCGCCGTCATCGGGGCTCCCGCTTTTATTCTGATAATGAGGCGCTATGGCAGGCAGTCTCAGGCTTGAGAGGTTCAGGGCAGCGCCCGGGCAGGCGTCATATCCGGAGGTCTCGCTTGAGGCCCCGGAGGGGAGCGTCATCGGGATCCTCGGGAGAAGCGGCATCGGGAAGACCACGCTCCTCAGGGCAATTCTCGGGACGGTCCCGTCGGAAGGAAAAGCCTTCATCGGGGATGAGGATCTCGCGGCTCTTCCTCTTAAGGAAAGGGTGATGAGGTTCGGCGTGGTGCCGCAGGACTCCTCCGTGATCGCGCCCCTCACCGCTGAGGAGGCGGTGCTCGCCTCCCGCGCCGGAAAATACGGGATATTCGGAACGCCATCGGCGAAGGACAGGGCGGAGATGCTTGAGACCCTCAGGGAGTTCGGCATTGAGAAGCTGCGCGCGCGCGAGTGCGACTCGCTCTCCGGAGGCGAGCGGGAGCAGGTCCTGATGGCCGCGGCGTCCTACCGGAGGGCCGGCGTCTTTCTTCTTGACGAGCCCGAGTCCGGGCTTGATCCGGCGCTCCGCGCGCGCTCAATACGCTTCGCGGCGGAAGCGGCGGGGAAGGGCGGAATTGTCCTCATAGTCACCCACAGCCCGGACAGCATCCTCCGGCTCTCGCGGTACGTGACAGCGAAGGCGCTCCTCCTCTCGCGGGAGAGCGCCGGGGTCATGGAGGCGGAGGCGCTCTCGGCGGAGGCGCTCGGGAAACTCTACGGCGTCCGGATGACCGAGAGCGGTGAGGGGAGCCTCAGGCATTTCGAGGCGGCCCTGCCGGATCTCCGGGGAAAATGATCGGGCGGAATGATTTCCGGAGAGAACGCGGATCAGACGGTAAGCTCGAGGACCAGCCCCTCGATGCCGATGATCTGGCTCTCGTAGTAGCCGTCGCCGGTGACCCTCGGGCCTGAGGCAACCTGGTAGCCGGCGCTCCGGAGCTTCCCGGTGAGGCTGTCGACATTCTCCCGGCTTCCGGTGCTGAGGGCGAGGTGGATGAAGCCGCAGCGCCTCCCGCTGCCGGTGTCAGGAGCAAGATCATCGAAGTGCATGATCTCAAGGCGCGCGCCATCGTCAAACGTCAGGAAATACGACGAGAACCCGATCTTGTTCCGGTAAAGCGCTCCTGCCTTCGCTCCGAAGAACTCCTGAAAGAACTCGCGGGTCTTCTCGAGATCCCTGCAGTAAAGGGCCACATGCTCTATTTTCATTTCTGCTCCTGAGGCTCACGTGTTCAAGGGATAAACCTGTTTATACGCAAAAGCCTATCACAGGCGGTGATTTTCCTCCAGAGTTCCGGAGAGACTGAGTGAGGCATCAGGCGGAATGACCGCCGGAAGGGGCGGGCAGCGCTCAGATCCCCCGCCTTTCCCGCACGGCGTTCCAGGCGTCGGTCACCGTCTCGAACTTTCTCTGGTACATCTTCAGAACGTCATCGCCGTAGCCGCGGTTCCTCACCTTGTCCGGATGGTAGCGCTGCGCGAGGCGCATGTAGGCTTTCTTCACCTCGCGGTCATCATCGAGATCCGTTACGCCGAGAGTCTCAAGGGCCGCATGGTAGATCTCGTCCGAGACGCTCCCGCCGCTCTGCGGCCGGCCGTTGCCATAGCCCCAGAATCTCCTGAAGCGGGCGCTGTCCCGGAGCATGCCGAGCGCCTCCTCCGCGGAGTACCCGAAATGCTCCGCGATCTCGGCGAACCTCTGCTTCTCCTCGTCCGAGACCATCGCGTCGCCGATGATGATCTCAGCGAGGATGCCGAAGAACACGCTTACCCTCTCCGGATCATTCCCGAAGAAGCACATCCCCTCCCAATGATCGCCCTGTGTCCTGAAGATCCCGAGGAGCTCCTCCTCGAGGATTTCCCTTCCTCCGGAGAGCTTCCTCAGCTCGTTCCGGATGACATACTCGAGATCGGGGCTCATGTCCTCGGCGCCTTCGACGTAGCCTGCCGCGGCGGCGACAGCGCGGACGAAGGCGAGCTGCTCGGCGGGCATATCGTCTGTCCTTCTCTTTCTCTCACGCTTCCTGACCTCGGCGGCGTAATCCCTGATAATCTCCTCATCGGAGCCCTTGCTGCCTTTCCTGAATAGGGAAAGGAGATCGCTGAGCCCGAAATCGAACATCGGGGTTTTGATAAACGCCGCCTTTATCACGATGACGAGGAGTATGTAGATGAACCAGGGCGTGATTTTGGCGAAAAGGGAGCCCTCAAACCCAGTGATCAGGCAGCGCATGGAGAAATAAATTGCGATGCCAGACGTCAGTGCCATGATGAAGAAGATTAATTTCATATGCTTTCCGGTTCAGGGAGCGTGCCGGCGCAGGCCGGAAAAGAAGCCGGCCCGCGCTCAGATCCCCCGCTTTTCCCTTACGGTGTTCCACGCGTCGGTGATGATCCCGAACTTCCGCTGGTACAGCTTAATCACATCCTCGCTGAAGCCGCGGTTCCTGACCTTGTCCGGATGGTAGCGCTGCGCGAGGCGCATGTAGGCCTTCTTCACCTCGCGGTCACTGGTGAGCGAGGATACGCCGAGGGTCCTCAGGGCATCGTCGTAGCTCATGCCGGCACTGCCTCCTCCGCTGCCGCTGTCCCAGAACCTCCTGAAGCGCTCGCTGTCCTGGAGCATGGCCATGGCCTCTTCAAGCGAGTACCCGAAATGCTCCGCCACGTCGGTGAACCTGCTCTTCTCCTCGTCAGAGACCATGGAGTCGCCGGTGATGATCTCCGCGAGTATGCTGAAGAACACGCTGATCCTGTCCGGCTCGTTCTCAAAATAGCACATCGAGTACCAGCTCCCGCCGCAGGTCCTGAAGACGTTCAGGAGCTCACCCTCGAGTGACTCATCGCCGCCGGAGAGCTTCTTCATCTGTCTCCTGATGACATACTCGAGATCCGGGGTCATCTCCTCGGCGCCTTCGACGTAGCCTGCCGCGGCGGCTACGGCACGGACAAAGGCAAGCTCCGCGGCCGGCATCTCCCCTGTCTTCCTGTCCCTCGCGACGCGCTCGCGGATTGCCTTCTCGTTGATGGATTCGCCCTTCGGCCTGAAGAAGCCGGATATGCCGCCGAAGATTTTCTCCCCGAGGGGGAGGTTCTTCACATAGCCTATGATGATCACGCCGATAATGCTGAAAATGCCCTCGGTCGGCGTCAGGCGGAGGTTGCCCTCGTCATCGCGCACGCAGCCCGTGACAAGAGGCAGCAGGGAGAGCGAGGAAAGGATGAGGGCGGAGCGGAGTCTGGCTGTTTTCATTGGATATGCCCGGCAGGGATTATGCGGCCGGCCCGGCTGAGCGATGCTGCGTCCGGTACCGGATTCGGGCGTTTTCCGCCCTGGGCGATGATCTTATACGAAAACTCCCGTGAACGCCAGTGTTTTGGGGAAAAGGCCTGCTCCCCTCTCAGATCCCGCGCTCTGCGCGTATGACATTCCAGGCATCGGTGACCGCCTCGAATTTCTGCTGGTAGATCCTGATGGTCTCCTCGCTGAAGCCGCGGTTTCGTGCCTTGTCCGGATGGCAGCGCTGCGCGAGGCGCAGATAGGCCTTCCTGACCTCGCGGTCATTGGTGAGCGAGGAGACGCCGAGGAGCCTGAGCGCCTCATCGTAAGACATCCCGGCTCCTCCTGATGTGTGTCCGCCTGCTCTCTTTGAGCTCCCGGAGCCAGCGTTCCGGTTGAGAATTCCTTCGGCATCCTGTGCAGAGTATCCGAACCAGGCCGCAACCTCGATGAAGCTCTGCCTCTCGTCCGCCGAGACGACATAGTCGCTTGAGGCGATTTCCGTGAGGATGGTGAAGAGCCTTTCGATGAGCGCCGGATCCCTCCCGAAGGCGCACATTTTCCGCCAGTCTCGGCCGCAGGTCCTGAAGACCGTCCAGAGCTCTTCCTCAAGCATCCTGTCCCCGCGGGCGAGCATCCGGAGCTGCTTTCTCACGGCATACTCGAGATCCGGGGACATGTCCTCAGATTTCTCTATGTAGCCTGCCGCTGCAGCCGCCGCCCTCGCAAAGTCATGCTCCCTGTTCCCTGTGGGGCCGCCGGCGCCTTCGCGCCGCGGGCCTTTTCCCAGGGGCCTGCGGTCCTTTCTGAGCCTCTCCCTGATGACCTTCTCGTTGACAGTGTCCTCAGGCCTCAGAAACGAGAAAAGGTCTCCCTGGATGTTGGCCCTGCTGAAATCCCCGTTAAGAAGGCCCCTGAGCCCGCCCCCGAGGATGAAGATCACCAGCATCGCGGCTATGGTGCCTCCCAGGATAACAAGGATTCCCTGCATTACAGACATAAATGGATCTTCTCTCTTTGCGTCTCTTCTTTCCTCAGATCCCGCGCATCCTGCGGATTGTGTTCCAGGCCTCGGTCACAGTCTCGAACTTCCGCTGGTAGGTCATGATCGTTTCCTCATTGAAGCCGCGGTTTCTTGCCTTGTCCGGGTGGCACTGCCCGGCGAGGCGGAGGTACGCCTTCTTAATCTCCCGATCACTGGCAAGCGATGAGACTCCGAGGATTCTGAGCGCCTCATCGCAGGACATCACGGCGCCGTCAGGCGCGCTGCCCCGGGCTCTCCGGGAATTGCCGCTCTCTCCTGCAGTGTCACAGGCTTCCCAGAGCTTCCTGAAACCGGTGCTGTCAGCAATGAGATCCATGGCCCCGTCAGCCGGAAGCCCGAAATATGCGGCAATCCCGGTGAAACGCTCCTTCATGGCCCAGGTGATGGTCCCGCCTGCGGTGATGATTCGGGCGACGGCGCTGAAGAACTCCCGGATCCTCTCCTCATCATTCCTGAAACTGCACTCTTGGTACCAGTCCTCATCTCCTTTCCTGACGAGGACCAGCAGCTCATTCACAAGGACGAGGTTCCCGCCTGCAAGCGCGCTGAGCTCCTTTCTCGCGGCATTCCTCAGAGCGTTGCTGATTTTGCCTCCGCCTGTGATGCAGCCGGCCGCCGAGGCGACGGACCTTGCGAAGGCGAGCTGCTCAGCGGGCACGGAGCCCTCTCCCTGTTTCCTGTCATTTTCGACGCGCTCCCTTATGGCCGCCTCATCGACTGACTCACCGTCATCGCCTGAGATGAGATCATGAAGGATGTTCTCATCCTCACCTTTTCCGTACTTGATGGATATGTACATGAGCAGGGAGACAAAGGACATCATGACGATTATCAGCATTCCACCGAAGGTGAGCAGCCCGCCCAGGTCGTACACTGTCCACACGACGAAGAGGAAGAACGTCAGGGATACTGCCGCGGCGATTACTGAAGAAGGCTCTCTTTCTTGCTCTGGCCGTTTCATGTGCTTTCCTCTGCTGCAGGACAGCCCCGCCGGAACCGTCCGGCGCAGCGGGCTGCCGCATAATTTTCAGGCAATCATATCCTAAAGACGAGGGCCCGTCACGGCGGCGCTCACCATCTGGCGGCTCAGATCCCGCGGCTTGCCATGACGGCGTTCCAGGCCCCGGAGATGATTTCGGACTTTTTCCGGTATATTGAGACTACATCCTCGCTGAATCCGCGGTCCCTGACCTTGTCGGGCTGGTAGCGCTCAGCAAGGCGCATGTAGGCCTGCCTGATCTCGCTGATGCTGCTGAGCGGGGAGACGCCGAGGATCCAGAGCGCGTCGTCATAGGACATGCTGCCGCTCTGTGTCCGGCGGTCTCCCAGACTCCAGAATCTTCTGAAGCGTCCGCTGTCATGGAGCATGCTCATGGCCTCGTCAGCCGAGTACCCGAAATGCGCGGCCACTTCGGAGAAGCGGCCCCTCTCCTCATCTGATACCAGGGCGTCGCCGGTGATAATCACCGCAAGGACTCCGAAGAACACGCCTATCCTCTCCGGATCGCGCCTGAAGAGGCACAGCTGATCCCAGTCGCCGCCGCGTGTCCGGAAAACCTGAAGGAGCTCGCTCACAATGGCGGGGCTGCCTGACGAGAGCCTCATCAGCTGCTGCCTGATGACATAGACAAGATCCGGACTCATGCCCTCGGAGCCCTCGACGTATCCTGCGGCCGCGGCGACAGCCCTCGCGAAGGCAAGCTGATCTGCGGACATTGCGCCGACTCCCGGTGCCTTTTTCCCCGCGGCGCGCTCCCGGATGTTCCTCTCATTTGCTGACTCATCCGGCGAATCACCGCCGCGGCCTGGCGGGATGCAATGCTGGCTGCCGCTCCGGTCAGAGCGCCCGAGTTTCATCGAAACCGGAATTCCGATCGCCGCAATCACCAGAAGTGAGAGCACGAATGCTCCGGGCACGGACTGCGGACTGCCGGCATTGATGTAGAACAAAGGTATTATGACAATGGCCGGCAATCCGAATGCAGCGCATAATTGCCTGACTCGCTTCAAGGTCAGTTTCATTTTCTCTTTCCAGCTGTGAACGGCGAAGAGCGATACTGCTCCGGGACACCGCCGTCCCTCCTCTGTGATCATATCCGAAAGACGCTGATGCGTCACGGCTTAGGCTCTTACCGTCAGGCGGCCTGGGGCTCCGGGAGGCTCGGGAAATACACTCTGGAAAACGGCAGCCGCGCGGCGCTCAGAGGAAGCTGCCGCCGTTTTCCCGGATCAGATCCCGCGCCGGTTTTTCACGACGTTCCAGGCTTCGGAGATGAGCTCGAACTTTTTCCGGTACATTGCGACCACATCCTCGCTGAAGCCGCGGTTCCTGACTTTGTCCGGATGGTAGCGCTGGGCGAGGCGCATGTAGGCTTTCTTCACCTCGCGGTCATTGGTGAGCGATGAGACGCCGAGGGCCCTCAGGGCATCGTCGTAGGACATGCTGCCGCTTTGTGCCTGCCGCTCTCCCCTGTCCCAGAACCTTCTGAAGCGGCCGCTGTCATGGAGCATGCCCATGGCCTCGTCGGCTGAGTAGCCGAAGTATGCGGCCACCTCGGAGAAGCGGGCCTTCTCCATGTCCGAGACCATGGCATCGCCGGCGATAATCTCCGCAAGTACGCCGAAGAACACGCTGATCCTCGCCGGATCGCGCCTGAAGAGGCACATCTGATCCCAGTCCCCGCCGCGTGTTTTGAAAATTTCAAGGAGCTCGTTCTCGACTGCAGGGCTGCCTGAGGAGAGCCTCCTCAGCTGCTGCCTGATGACATAGACAAGATCGGGGCTCATGGCCTCGGAGCCCTCGACATAACCTGCGGCCGCGGCGACAGCCCTCGCTAAGGCAAGCTGATCTCCGGACATTGCGCCGCCTCCCGGAGCCTTTTCCCTCTCGGCGCGCTCCCGGATGACTCTCTCGTTGACTGACTCCGAGCTTGTGTCAATGCCTAGGAATGCGAGGAACTCGTCAAGGCTGAGATCATACTCGGGGGTCCTCCTGAGGGAGTATTTGATTCCCCTTGCGCCGATGAGGCACATCAGGAAGTAGAAGAATTTCACGGCGGGCGGCATGGGCGGCACGCCGCCGCCTTCACCGGCAAACATGAACACGGCAGCCGCAATGAAAGGGGACGCCATAATCAGGCAGAACGTATAGAAGCGCTTCGGGGTCGGTTTCTTCGTTTTCATCAGCCAAGAGGTCCGGAAAATGGGTACGGCAGTCCGGGCAGCAGCCGTGCGCTCTCAGGCGGAGGCTTTCTGTCATGGCCTCAGATCATATCTGAAAACAGAGCAGCGTTCATTAAGATGAGGACTGTTCTGCATCATGGAGCTTTCCGCACCTCGGGACCCTCCTCATCTGACGAAAATTTTGTAAGGCTATCCTCACTTTCGTTTTTTAATGGTATCATCACCGGAGTGCAGGCAATACCGTCCCGGAAATGTTCCGGCAGGCGCCGCTTCAGGCAGACGGGGCGTCCGGTGCGGGGCAGATGAAAAAAGGAGATGATATGAGAGCAGCAGTTGCTTACGATAACGGAAACGTATTCCCTCATTTCGGCATGACGAGCGAGTTCAAGTTCTACGAGATTGAGGACGGAAAGGTTGTCTCGACCTGGATAAAGGACACCGGCGGGGCGAAGCACCATGAAATCGTTGCCTTTCTGAAGAACGAGGGCGTCGGCACCCTTATCTGCGGCGGCATCGGCGGCTGCGGTCAGAGGCTCCTGGCGGAGAACGGCATCACTCTCTTCGGCGGCGTTGCAGGAAGCGCCGACGAGGCTGTCGGGAAGCTCATCAATGGCACTCTTGAGTGCGGCCGCATGGACACCGGCTGCTGCCATCATTAGAAAGCCTTTGCCTCTGCGATGTTTCAATTCACGCCCCTTGCGGGTGCGATGTCTGACAATGCCGGAACTTCAGCAGAACTCAATCAGGAATTCTGCAGAATTGGCCTTGTTATGACAGTAAGATCATCCAGCTCTTCGCCAGCGAAGAGGCAGAACATCTATTCCATTCCTTTATGATAACTGCAGCAGATGGCGCAATCAAATTTTAGTGAATGCAGAGATGTCATAAGGAGTCATTGCCATGAATTTTTACTTGCATCCAAGCAGGCTTAAAATGACTGTGAACAGTAACTCTGCGATGAACTAAAGTGTCTTTTTAATTTGCCAAGTCCGCGGCCTTCCCCATATAATCCTGATGTCCGGCCGCGGCTAAGCCTTCTCATTGACGCCGGACAGGGAGACTGAATGGCCGGAAAACGGGGGGCGGCAGTTCTTGTTGATGCGGATGACATCCCGCATGATGCGCTGAGGGCAATATATTCAGCGCTCAGTTCTGGCTGTGACGTGAGGGTGTTCCGGGTTTTCGGAAATTTCGCGAGGCCCTCGCGCGCTGTGTGGACGGATCTCTCCGCGGAGTTTCCGCTGGAGTACATCATGACGCCGGAGAACACACCCGGCAAGTCGCCGGCATCCCTCGCGCTCGCGCTTGACGCGATGGATCTTCTTTTCACCAGTGACATTGACGTATTCTGCCTCTGCTCGGCGGGAAGCGATTTCTCAAGGCTCGCGAGGAAGCTGAGGGGCTACGGGAAAGAGGTCATCGGCGTAGGCGAAAGCTGCTCCTGCCAAGCGTTCAGGGTTTCCTGCACAAGATTCCTCAACCTGTCTGAACTAATGATGGACAATGGAGCCATGAGTGCACCTTCCACCGGAGAACCATGCGCCGGCGCAGCTTCCGTGGCGGCAGGGCATCAGGAATCAGTCAGCCGTAAGAGGCCTGTTCCGGATAAGGGCTGCAGCGGGAGCCCGGATAATGAAGCGGCGGCGGGCACCGGGGCAGCGCAGAGTCCTCACGGCACTGAGACTGAGAAATCCCATGACAGTGAAGGCAAAATACCAGAGCATGCTGCTGCAGAAGCCCCGGCATCAGCCGGAACAGAAAGCGGGAGCAAGACCACGGCCGCCGGCAGCTCAGGCCTTGAGAGCATCGTGTATAAAACGTTCCTCGCAATGTCAGAGAAGAAAGACCGGGTATGCCTTGCGCAGCTCGTGCAGGCCCTCAGGAAGTCAGTCCCCGGATTCTCTCCGAAGAAGTATGGCTTCAGCAAGTTCAAGGATTTCATCGGGTCCTTCAGTTTCCTTGAGGTCCAAAGGGATGATGTGATCCTGACACAGCCAGGTAACAGCTCCAGGAGCGGCAGAACGCAGCCTCAGTCTGGCTCCGGGATTGGAAAGTTCATCAGGAGCGTCCACCAGCAGCTTTGCAGCAGGCAGGGGAGCGGGAATATCACAACGAGCGATCTCTGCAATGCCCTCGTCAGGGCGAGGCCCGGCTTTTCCAGCAGGCAGTACGGCTATCCGGATTTCCAGAGGCTCCTGAAGTCGCTTGGGTTCGTGCAGGTGGTGAAGCGGAAGGGGAAACCGCCGCTGGTCAAATTCGTAGGCTGAGGCTTGGGTATCATGGTTGAGAAAAGAGAGCCCGGGATAGCAGTGCTGATAGACGGTGAGAACGTCGGCGCCTCCTTTGCCGGCAGGATCCTCGGAACTCTTCAGAAACTCGGCCGGATTGACATCGGCAATGTCTACTTTGACCTTAAGCGCGGCCAGTCCGCGGGGTGGATCAGGTATCTTCCCTCGCTCCCCCTGGAGCCGGTGGTGACCGCGGTTGAGGAAACCGGGAGGAGCGGGTCTGACATCAGCCTGATCCTTGACGCTGTCGAAATCCTCCACACCCGCGACATCGGGATTTTCTGCATCTGCTCGTCTGACGGGGACTTCACCGGGCTTGCCCGCTATCTGAGGGCACATGGAAAGGAAGTGATCGTTGCGGGCGACGGAAAGAGGGTCCCGTCATCGCTCAGGGTTTCGTGCGAGAGGTTCATTGATATCGGAAAGCCGGAGAGCGCCATGGCCTCAGACCTGAAGGGGCCTTCGGGCGCGGCTCAGGATGCTGACGGTAAGGCGGCAGAGCCGGGGCAGGGAGATGAGGCAGTCAGGGAAGAAAGCACCGGTGAGAGCCCTGAAACTGCAGCTCCCGGGAGCACCGGTCGGGAGACGGGCTCCGGGCATGCTGGCCTTCCGGTAATAGAGATTCCGGAAGGCTCAGGCGATGCCGGCGGTTCTGTGCAGCTTGAGCTTTCGTTCGGCGCAGAGGATGAGTCTCCAGCCGTATCAGAGCATCAGGAGGAGGACGTAATCCTGTCTGAAACTGATGTTCCCGCGGAAAGCGCCTCATGTCCGGAGCCGGACGGCACCGTAGCGCCCCGTCTGAAACAGCCCTGCCTGAGGAGAATCCGGATAGCATGACGGCGATGGCAGCTGCTGCCCTGCGGGACATCATGGAGAGCACCGGAGGCAGAAGCATGAATCCCTCAGCGCTGCAGCAGAGGCTCAGGAGGCTGCTCCCCGGCTTTTCCGTGAGGAAGCTCGGCTTCAGGCGCTTCGCGGATTTCCTCGCATCCCTTGAGGCAGCTGACGGAGAGCCTCAGGCGAAGGATGGCGGCTTGGAAAGCTCCTCCCCGGGTGATTCAGCGGAGGTATCCTGATGGCGGTTTCCTGTATTTTTCCCTGAATTTTCACACTCTTTTTACGGAGGATCAGTCCCTTCAGGTGGTATATTTCTCCTGAAGAAACGCCCGGACGGCCCCCAGAGAGTGTCCGGGCAGGGAGTACCTGGTGATAGAACAGAGCCGTACGGCAATCCTCATTAACGCGGAAGACATCCCGCATCAGTCAGTTCCGATAATCTACTCAGCATTCAAAACATTCTGCGACATAAGGATCTTCAGAATCTTCGGCAACTTCTCCAAACCGTCCCTCTCCGACTGGCTCCGGGTCTCGCGGCTTCTGCCGGTGGAGCTCGCGATGGCCCCGGACAACACCCACGGCAAGTCCTCGGCGGATCTGGCGCTCGCGCTCGACGCGATGGACCTCCTCTACACGGATGACATCGAGAGCTACTGCCTCTGCTCCTCGGGGAGCGACTTCTCGAGGCTCGCGAGGACGCTCACGGCCTCAGGGAAGCATGTCATCGGGATAGGCGGCCGGAACTCCTGCCGCTCCTTCGCGGTGTCATGCGAGAGCTTCTTCTGCATACCGGACCTGCTCGAGGATCATGGTGCGCTGCTCTCGTCTGTGATCCGCGGCGGAAGCGCGCCTGAGCCGGAGGAGCCCCGTGCGCCGGACGCGGACGGAGTTCATGATGCGGCGGGCAGCCCCGGAGAGGCTCTCAAGGCGGAGTGCTCCACACGCACGGACTCCATGCAACGCACTGTGCACGAAAGGTGCGGCTCCGGAAGCGGATGCCACGGGCAGCACGCGGTCTCTGTCTCGTACCATGAGGTTGAGCAGCTCGTTCTGAGGATCGTGAGACGCCTTTCGGGAAAGAAAAAGCACCGGAAGGTAAACGTCTGCGATCTCGGCAACGAGCTCCGGAAGGAAATCCCCAACTTCTCGACCCTTGACTACGGCTACGCGAAGTTCAAGAGCTTCCTCAGGTCCTTCAGGTTCCTGAAGTTCGAGTCCCACAAGGGGAAGAAGACCATCGTGACCATGGACAGCCATTACCGGGTGCAGTATGAGTGAGAGAGACGGGGCCTCAATAGCGCTCCTCATAGACGGCGAGAACATCGGTGCGGCGTACGCCGGGAGGATTATCCTCGCCCTCCGGAACTTCGGCCGGATCAGGGTGGGGAATGTCTACCTCGATCTGCTCCGCCCGCAGTCCTCGGAGTGGTGCAGGCGCCTCCCGCTCCTTCCCCTGGAGCCCGTCATGACCGCGGTGTCGGAGACCGGGCGCAACAGCTCGGACATCAGCCTCCTCATCGATGCGGTGAGGCTCGCCCACACGAGCGACATCGGGATTTTCTGCATCTGCTCGTCGGACGGCGACTTCACCGGGCTCGCGAGGTATCTGAGAAGCCGCGGGAAGAGCGTCATCATCGTGGGTGACGCGTGCAAGGCGCCGGTGTCCCTCCGGGTCTCGTGCGACAGGTTCATCCATATAAGGGAGCTCGGGACCATCGCGGAAAGCATGCCTGAGGCAGGTTCCGGGGAGCGTGGCGGAGCCGTGGAGGCTCCTCCGGAGGAGAGCTCTCCGGAATGCGGTGTGGATGCCCTGCCTGAGGGCAGGGACTTCCAGTCGGAAGATGATGAGCCCCGGGAGCTCCCTCCATCAGCCGCAGCCCTTTCACTGAAGGGTGCCCGGGGTTCCCGCGGCAGCAGTAAAGGGGGTGATTCACAGGAGAGCTCCGGCGATGAGGAGAAGGCGCTCCGCCTGATGGCTGACTATGCCGCTGGCATTATCAGCGACATTCTCCGGAAATCCGGCCCGGGCGGCATCGGGACAGCGCTCCTGCAGCAGAGGCTCAGGAAGCGGCTCCCCGGGTTCTCGGTGAAGAGGCTCGGCTTCAGGCGCTTTGCGGATTTCCTCGTGACTCTCGGGGGAGTGAGGATCGTATCGACGGGAGACGGGCGGAGCAGCGCCGTCACCTGCATCTGAGCACCGGGATATCTTTACCCTGTCTTTTTCAGCATGATTTGAACTCCGGGCCTCAGGCGGATATCATCAGAGGCGTGAAAGGGACTGCCGTGCGGCATCATCGTGCGATGCCGCAGGTGCCGTCCCGCACTGCGCCTTTCTGCGCTTTGACTTTACCGGGGCTTCAATGAAATTCTTTGACACGCTGGCCGCTTTCAGCTCTTTTGTCGGCAGGACCTTCGCTGTATGGGTCCTCATCCTCGCGGCTCTCTCCTTCTTCTTTCCGTCTGTCTTCACGCCGTTCGCAGGCTATATCCCCATCCTTCTCGGAATAGTGATGTTCGGCATGGGCCTCACCCTGAAGCCCGGAGACTTCTCCGAGGTGTTCAGGCGGCCGCTTGAGGTCCTCATCGGCGTCATCGGGCAGTTTGTCATCATGCCGGTCACCGCGTGGCTCCTCTGCAAGGCCCTCTCGCTTCCTCCCGAAATCGCCGCCGGCGTGATCCTCGTCGGCTGCTGCCCGGGCGGCACCTCCTCGAACGTCATGAGCTTCCTCGCGAAGGGCGATGTGCCGCTCTCCGTCACCATCACTGCCTGCACCACGCTCCTCGCGCCGCTCGTAACGCCGTTCCTCATCTACCTCTTCGCGAGATCCTGGGTTGACGTCGCGCTGCTCCCGATGTTCATCTCCATCCTCGAGATCGTGCTCCTCCCGATTGCGGGCGGCGTAATCATCAGCCACTTCTTCGGCGGCACCGTGGAGAAGGCGAAGTCGGTACTGCCGCTTGTTTCCGCCATTGCCATCGGCATCATCGTCTGCGCGGTCGTCGCGAAGTCGAAGGACAATATCCTCCACACCGGAGCCCTGGTGTTCCTTGTGGTAATCCTCCACAACTGCCTCGGCTACGTGTTCGGCTACCTCCTGGCAAGAATATTCCGCATGTCCCTTCCGAAAAGGAAGACGCTCGCGATTGAGATCGGGATGCAGAACTCGGGGCTCGGCGTCGCCCTGGCGATGAAGTTCTTTGATCCGGCCTCGGCTGTTCCCTCGGCGATCTTCTCGGTCTGGCACAACATCTCCGGATCGATTCTCGCGACCTTCTTCTCCAACATGGGAGAGAAGAGGAAGGCCTGGGGCGGCAGCGCGGCAGCTTCCGCTCCGGAGGCAGGCGCGGGTGACTCAAAGTCCCTGAAGAACTAAGGCTAGGGTTAGGGGAGGCACATGCTTAACATCATCTGGGGCGTGCTCATCATCGCCGGCATCGCGGCCGTGTTCGTGAAGTCCGCGATCCTCATGGACAGCGCGGTCATCTCCGAGGCGGTGAAGTCTCTTTTCCACTCCGCCTCGGTCTCGATGGACATCGTGATAGGGCTTGCCGGCATGATGTGCTTCTGGCTCGGGCTCTCTCGGGTGATGGAGAAGTCCGGGATCACGTCGGTCCTCGCCCGCCTCATCACGCCGCTCTTCCGGGCGATCATGCCGGGGGTCCCAGCCGGGCACCCGGCAATCGGCAGCATGACCATGAACCTCGCGGCTAACATGCTCGGTCTCGACAACGCGGCGACTCCGCTTGGCATCAGGGCGATGAAGGACCTCGAGACGCTGAATCAGAACAGGGGAACGGCGACAGACTCCGAGATCATGTTCCTTGTGATAAACACCTCGGCGGTTACGATTTTCCCCGTGTCGGTGTTCCTCTACCGGAGCAAGTTCGGCTCGGCGGCGCCTACCGACGTGTTCCTCCCCATACTCCTTGCGACAATCTGCTCGACTCTCGCGGGCTTCATCGCGGTCGCGTTCTGCCAGAAAATCTCTCTCCTTAAGGCGCCGCTGCTCGCGTTCTTCGCCGCCCTCGCGGGGCTCGCGGGAGGCGTTGCCGTGTGGGCGTCGTTCGCCGGGGCGTCGCTTGCCGCGCAGGCGACCGCGGTGAGCGACGGTCTCCTCCTTTTCTTCATCGGCTTTGTGCTGGTGTTCGGCCTTACTCGGAAGGTACGAATCTATGAGGAGTTCGTCGCCGGGGCGAAGGAGGGCTTCAGAACCACGGTGGACATCCTCCCCTATCTTGTCGCGATGCTCGCCGCTGTCGCGGTGTTCCGCGCCGGAGGACTTCTCGAGGCGTTCACGGACCTCGTGAGATCTGCGGCCGCGTTCATGGGCTTTGACACGGCGTTCGCGGACGCGCTTCCCGTGTCACTCGTGAAGCCCCTTTCGGGGAGCGGCGCGAGGGCCATGATGCTTGATGTTTTCGAGTCCTCGGGCGTTGACTCGTTCGCGGGGCATGTCGCATCAGTCATGCAGGGATCGACCGAGACCACCTTCTATGTGCTCGCGGTGTACTTCGGGGCTGTGGGGATAACGAGGGTTCGTCACGCGGTCTGGTGCGGGCTCTTCGCGGACTTCACCTCGATGATCGCCTCGATTGTGATTTCGTACGTGTTCTTCGGAAGCGCCGCATGATCCTCCTCACGGCGCTTAAGGACGGCTTCCTCTATAGGATCCGCTGGCCCTCCGAGCCGAGGCTCCGGGCGTTGTTCCCGGAGAGCACTCTCATATTCTTCGTGAGGCTCGGAGAGAAGGTCGTGCCGGCCTTCCTCATCTTCTATGCGGTGTTCGCCTTTCTCGCTATTGATTTCCAGTATGTGATCGGGAGCGTCATCTGCATAATCGTCCTTCTGGCTATGCTCCTGAGCGGCTACTTCATCCTCGGGAAAAGAGCCGCGGAGAAGCTCCCGAAGGGCATGGCTGAGTGGTACCTTGAGGTCTGCGCCTCGGACATGATAAGGCCCGCTGAGAGTCCCTCCTTCATGGATCTCGCGAAGGCGCTCTCAAGGGCGTTCTCGGACGGTAAGCGGGATTTCCTTGACGATCTCTGAGCAGCGTGGAAAAAGCTCAGCTCCACTCGTCGGTCTCTCCGGCTGTCATGAGCCCTTTCCGGCCGCACTCCGGGCAGACGGCGTCACTTAATGATTTGAACGAGTCGAAGAAGCTGTCCTCCGCGAGGTCTTTGAGGACCGCACCGGTCCTGCTCTCGCGGTACTCCGGGCGCCACACGGTGCCGTCATCGAGCATCAGCTCGAACATGAACCTTGAGTAGAGGCGCCCGGTCTTCGGGGAAATCATGATGGTGTGGCCGAAGCCCAGGGGCTGCGCCCCGTTCCTTATGAGCTCAAGCGCCCTGTCGCGCATGGCGCTCTTCCTCATGACAGAAAGAAGGAGCGGATCGCCTCCTGTCCGGAGACAGCAGGTGAAGACGTTCATCGGTGAGTACATGATGCCGGTGCCGGTCAGAAATTCTTCTTTATGCCCGCACTTGCAGCGGACCTCGATTATTTTTCCCATGGCGCTACTTTAGCATAGAAAGAGCAGAAGGTTTCACAGAGATAATAGATGCCTGCTC
>Ga0256406_1002792_pt1 | contig 23510 bp, 19 predicted proteins | sample RumenRJG_03DNA_FD_185986 | JGI IMG/M metagenome (GOLD analysis project Ga0256406, IMG submission 185986) | Bovine rumen microbial communities from Lethbridge, Alberta, Canada - RJG_03 | ecosystem: Host-associated > Mammals > Digestive system > Stomach > Rumen | place: Canada: Alberta | collected... | reverse complement strand
GGAAGCGGCACTCAGGAAATGGAACTACACAATACGCCCGCACGAATCCGAAAGAGCATGGAAAAACTTTCGAAAATCAGTTCTGACAGCGTATTGAATTTGTACCACTTATTTTGGAGCCGTTCCTTACGCTTTTTCATATCTCATTCCTCCGGTTTCTCTGAAACGCTGTGTTTCATTCCGCTAGGTATCGTACCGGAAAAACGTAAAAACGACGGCACCCTGCCGGTTACGGAATCGTTAAAGTTCTGACAGGTCTGTGCGGGGTCTGTTAAGAAATAAAAAAATCGGCGGGAGGAAGCCAAATCGTTCAGATTTGGTTTTCCCTCCCGCCGAAGCGTGTATCGCTGTTCTGCTTTTTGCGTCTCTCAGCTTCTGTAGTCGTCGTAGAGCTTCCGGAAGGCTGTCATCGAGCGCTCGATCATATCGGTCTTTACGCAGTAGGCCGCGCGCACATACCCGGTGCAGCCAAAGTCATCGGAGGGCACAAGCAGCAGGTTGTAGCGCTTTGCGTGCTCCGAGAACGCATTGGCATCGGGCTCCAGCGAGCGGATGAACAGATAGAAGGCCCCGGAGGGCTCTGCGCACTCGTAGCCGATCTTTTTAAGACCGTTGTAAATGAGGTCCCGGTTCGTGCGGTAGAACGACAGATCCGAGGTCTCTCCTGCGCACTTTGCGATGACCTTCTGGAAGAGGCTCGGCGCGCACACAAAGCCAAGGGCACGTCCTGCCCCGCAGACCGCCGCGTAGACTGTCCTGCTCTGCGTCACCGCATCCGGCACCAGAATCCAGCCGATACGCTCGCCCGGGAGCGAGAGGGATTTCGAGTAGGAGTAGCAGACAATCGTGTTGTCGTAGTACTTCGTGACATAGGGCACCGTGACACCGTCAAAGACGATCTCGCGATAAGGCTCATCGGAGATGAGGAAGATCGGATGGCCGATCTCCTTCGATTTTGTTCTCAGGAGATCTGCAAGCTTCTCAATCGTCTCCTCCGAGTAGACAACACCAGAGGGGTTGTTCGGGGAGTTGATGATGACAGCCCTCGTGTGGACGTTGATGCGCTCTGCAAGCGCCTCAAAGTTCACCTGGAAGTCCGGCTCATGTGCCGGGACGACGACGGGCTTTGCCCCGCCGTTTTCGACAAAGAGCAGGTACTCCGGGAAGAAGGGGGCGTTGATGAGCACCTCATCCTCCGGGCTCTCCGTCAGGGCCTTCAGGGTGATCGTAAGCGATGCCGCAGCGCCGCAGGTCATGTAGAAGTTGTCGGCCGTAAAGGCAGTGCCGTAGGTCGCATTCAGATGATCCGCAACAGCCTGTCTCGTCGCCGCATCGCCCTGCGCGGAGGTATAGCCGTGCACGGCCATCAGGTCATCGGAGGATAACAGTTCAATGGCGGTCTTCTGTACTGCTGCAGGGGCGGGTACTGCGGGATTTCCGAGACTGTAGTCAAAGACGTTCTCCCTTCCCACTTCCCGCGCCCTCTGGTTTCCGTACTCAAAGAGCTCCCGGATCACCGAGCGTTTGCTGCCATACTGTATCATCTTCTCCGATGCCATCAGATTCCATCTCCCTTTTAGTATTTTATTTCTGCAGAACCATCCGCACTGCGCCGTACATGCCGGCGTCATTTCCAAGCTCCGCGAGCTTGAAGATCACATTTCTGCAGGCATGGAAGGCTGCGGGCAGATAGTACTTCTTCACCGTATCCGTGACAATCGTGCCGGCCTTGGACACACCGCCGCCGATGACAAAGGCCTCGGGATCCACGACCGCGGCGACCTGTGCGAGGGTCTCGCCAAGGGTCTCACACATGTCCTCGACACACTGCTTTGCGACGACATCGCCCTGCTTTGCAAGATCGAAGATCAGACGGCTGGTCAGGGTCTCATCGTCGACGAGCTTTGTCTGTCCGTGCTTCCTGGCCAGAGTCTTTCTGGTCATGCGCACCAGGCCGTTCGCCGATGCGTACTGCTCGAGGCACCCCTTCTTGCCGCAGTTGCAGGCATCTTCCTCGTGCTTGTTCACCGTGATGTGGCCGATCTCGCCGCCTGCTCCGTGGGAGCCGGGGAGAATGCGTCCATTGATGATGACACCGCCGCCGACACCGGTGCCGAGCGTCACCATGATCATGTTCTTGTAGCCGCGTCCCGCGCCCTTCCAGCACTCGCCGAGGGCTGCGACATTCGCGTCATTTCCGACTTCCACCGGAATGCCCTCCAGTGCCTTGGAGAGCTCCTCCTGTACGTCGACAACGCCCCAGCCGAGGTTGACGCAGGAATTGACGATGCCGCCCTCGAGGACCGGTCCCGGAACACCGATGCCGACGCCCTTGACGTCAGCAGCCGTAATACTCTTTTCCTTCATCTTTCCCCGGATCGATGCCGCGATATCCGGCAGGATATTCTTGCCGTTCTCCTCGGTTCTTGTCGGGATCTCCCAGCTCTCGAGGAGTTCCCCCTTGCCGTTGAACAGACCGTGCTTGATGGTGGTTCCGCCGACATCAATTCCAAATGCATATGTTTCAGACATTGTTTTACCCCTTCTTTGTTTTTACGGGATTGTTCCCGACAGTTGAAATGATAATATTCTCCCCGCCTATTTGCAATCGTTTCCGAGGGACAGGCGGTGTGCGCAGGTCACATGGATCTCATCGACCTTCGGATCGGTCTCGAGGACAAAGACGGCAACGCCTGCCCTCTGTGCCTGCCTGAGCGCCTTTCCGAAGTCCGGCTGAATCTCGTCATTCGGAAGGACACGGGATACGCCCTTCATGCAGGCGACAAAGGCGATCCCCGCGTGGATCCCGTCCCCTGCCGCACGGGTAAGCTCCAGGACGTGCTTCATGCCCCGCTCTGTCGGGGCATCGGGAAAGTATCCGATGCCGTTTCTCTCGAGGGTACAGCCCTTGACCTCGAGAAGATACGGCTCGCCGCCCCTCTCCATCGAAAAATCGATCCGCGAGGAGCCGTATGCGGTCTCCGGACGGATCGAGTCAAAGTCCTGCCCTTCCAGCCACTCATGGACCACTTCGTTCGGGGCAAGGGAATCCACATTGTAGAGCTTTCCGTTCTTCCGGATCCCGATGAGGTCAAAGGCTGTCTTTCGATTTGGATTCCCGCTCTTCTGGAATACCGCCTCGTTTCCGGGGACCAGAAGGTCTGAAAGCCGCCCCGTGTTTTTCACATGGACCGGCATCTCCTCTTCCCCGATGCGGGCAAGCGCCGTAAAGCGGTTCAGGCGCTTTAAGAAGATCCCTTCCCGGACGTTCTCATATCTCATCGACGTGCTCCGTCTTCTGATGCGCCCGGTCCCGAAGTCTTGAATTCTCAAGCTCGCGCAGAAAGCCGTTGAAGTCCGGATCCTTGCAGCTGTGCACCGCGCAGCCAAACGAGAGCCGGATTCCCTGTGCCAGGGTCTCCTCCCGGATTCTCCGGATCAGGATCTTTGCGCCGGCATCGTCCATGTCTTCCTCGGCGACAAAGAACTCATCTCCGTCAATCCGGAAGATCCGGCTCCTGTCCGCAAAGCGAAGAAGCACTGCTGCCGTCTTCTGAATCATGCCATCCCCGGCCTCATACCCCGAAAGAGAGTTGATGGTATCAAGCCCCATAATATCGCAGGATATGAGGACCACACTCTGTCCAGGAACCCGCGTCTTCATGTAGCGGTCAAAGCTTTCCCGGTTTCCGACTCCTGTCATCTCGTCCGTCAGGGACCTTTCCTCCAGCTTTTTCTGCACACTTTCCGTGCGAAGAAGCACCGCGAGGAAATCCGTCAGCGTAAGGAGCAGCAGGCTCGCCCTCCGGAAGGTCTCCTCCGAGGAGTTGACGACGAAGGTAAAGCCCTGCGGCTTTCCGCCGATCAGGAGCTGTCCCGAGATGATGTTCCGGATCCCGGACATCGGGACCTGCATCCTCGGGTTCTCTTTGCAGAACGCCTCGTAGTCCGGAATCAGCACGACGCGGTGATTGTCGAACTGCCTTGTCAGCGGTTCAATCTTCTCCGCAAGGATTCCCTGCATCTCGCCCTGTACCGGAACCAGACCCTCCTCGTGCCATTCCCCGGTGCAGGAGAGCGCTCCCTTTTCCGTGCGCTCGAGAATCAGCACCCGCTCTGACATGAGGTTATGACCGATGCCGCGAAGGGTCGCCTGGATCGCCTCGCCGGCATCACTCTGGAAAATGCCCGTCTCGATCGTTTCATTGACATCGTTTTCCTGCAGCAGAAGGTCGCTGTCCTTCGCGGCAAGGCTGATGTAGTCGCTGATCGGGATGCCGACGCTCATGACCGCGATACCGCCATGGTAGGGAATCAGGAAATCCCGGTTGAGGATCAGCTTCTCCCCCATCCAGCGCCTGCTCCAGCAGGTGACGTGATCTTTTGTGAGCGTGCTGTTTCTGCAGTCCTTGCAGGGTGCAGCTGTCCCGTTGAGGATCTCATGACAGGTCTTTGCGGACAGGTCCTCTCCGGACGAAAAGCCGAAGCACTGCCGCATGGCCCTGTTCATGAACAGGACATGGTACGAGGCAGGGTCGATGATGACGACCTGCTCCGGCGTGCTGTCGAGAACTCCCATATCGACAAGGACCTGTTCTCCGGAAAAGACAGGACCGGTACCCTGCAGGAGTGCGCGGCGCATCCGGCCCGCCGAAATCTGGAGGATCTCAAAGAAGTCCGCCCCCTCCGTTCCGTAGGCAATGCCGCTCTCCAGTTCGATCCTGCAGGGGATGCCGTCGACGTCGGTCAGAGATTCCACCGCCTTTTCGCAGTTTCCCGCCGCATTCATCATGCGCTCGAGGTTGGAGATTCTCGTAAAGAGCACAAACGTGCACCCCTGGGTGCGGCCCACCGCAATGCCGGTCAGATCCGACTGCCGGAGCGACTCCGCAATAATCTCCGCAAGCTTTTCGGTAAAGCGCCCGCCGTACTGCTGCGAGAGCTGTTCGATGTGCTCCGGGGCACACTCAAGGACACAGTACTCCTCTGCGTTCAGCCTGTTGGCCTCGTCGAACTGTGCACCGGAGAGCAGGATTCCGCGGAAGTTCAAAAATCCCGTCACCGGATCCGTGATGTTCTCTTTTCTTCCCGCAAGGATCTCCTCGCTGTCCGTGACAACGCACACGATCCCGGCGCATTCATTTCCCTCATAGTAGGGGATCCCGGTGAGCCGGATCTCCTGCACGAGACCGTTTCGAATCACCGAGCAGGCGGTCGTGATCTCCCGACCGCTCCGGATCACCTCCTTTTCATAGTCCACAAGGCGCGGAACATCGACAAAGAAAGGAACCGTCTTTCCGGTTTTTCCCTCGACCTTTTCCTCAGCCATTCCGCTGTAGGAGGCAAAAGCATCGGAAACGCCGCACACCTTACCGCTCCGGTCCACCCAGAAGAACTTCAGGGCTGCCGCATGGCGCATGGCCTCGAAGATCTCGGACGAAATGCCGTCCTCCTGCAGGACAGGAGCCATCCTTCTCTTTTCCGGGAAGGAGGCGACAAAGGTATCCAGCATCTCTTCCCGGTTCTCCTGCCGCTCCCAGATATCCTCCCGCTCGAGGAGCATGACATCGCGGCTCTCATGCTTGAAGAAGACGATCGCATGGAACACGGACCAGTGATACCTGCCGTCCGGGCGGCGCACGCGAAACAGTCCCGTCGCCTCGGATCGTCCGGAGTCCTTCGCCGCTTTGCACAGGTGCTCCTTGTTCATAAACGCAAGGAACCTTGCCTTATCGTCCACATGGATCAGGCTCTTTGTATAGGTCCGGATGGCGTTTTCAATTCCGCCGATCTTCCGGTCCTCGCTCAGGTTTTCGTGAATCGAGGTGATGACCTGCAGCGCATCGTTCCGGTAATCCAGGTAGTAGACGCCGTCGAAGATGTCAATGACGTTCCTCGAGAGATCGTCCATCACGTGCGTCCTGACCGATCTGTCATCCTCGCTGATGTTGACAAGACTTGCCCTGCCGTACCACTTCTTCCTCGTCCCCGCGATCTTCTCGGCGCTCGCCATGATGTACTGTCCGTTGTCCGCATAGGTAATGGAATGCGCCGTGCCGTCAAAGACCTTGTTCAGGAAGCTGCAGATCTTCTTCTGCGGTCCCCAGGCGCCGGAGTCGAGGTTTGTGTTGGCGCTCTTCTGGTCCAGCGTCCCCGTGGTGCGAAGGACGCTCATGTAGGCCTCGTTTGCGGTCAGGAGCCTTGGCGCCGTCCCGTCGAAGGTAAAGATCGCGACAGGCTTTTCCGTCACGGTGTTCACGAGGTCCACGCGGGAGTAGATCTTCCGGTCGAGGGCGGATTCCATCGTGATGCCCTTCCTTGTCATCTGCTCCATCGTGACCGCAAACGGCTCCGCCTTCCCGTAGTACCAGCCCTGAATCCGGCCGCAGTCAATGCTCTTTAAGAACTCCAGCTGCTGTGCGTCCTCGACGCCCTCCGCAAGGGTCTGAATCCCGAGGGACTTTGCCATCATCACGACGGAGCGGATGATCTTGCGTCCACGCTCGTCGAAGTTTCTAAAGAACTCCATGTCGATCTTGAGCACATCGAACTGGAAATAGTGGAGGGCATTGAGGGATGAGTACTCGCTGCCGAAGTCGTCGAGCCAGACCTCGAACCCCGCGTCGTGGAATCCTTTGATGATTGCGGCGAGCTTCTGATGGTCCCAGGTCATGACGCTCTCGGTGATCTCCACGTGGATGCTCTCCCGCGGCAGATTATACTGATCCATCAGACGGCAGATCAGTTCCAGCGGGTGAATCAGCTCGAAGTCGAGCTTGGAAAGATTGACGGACACCGGCAGAATCCGGTGGCCGTTCTGAAGCCGCTCGTGCAGCAGGCGGCAGACGTTTTCAATGATATAGGCGTCCAGCTTTCCGATAAGATGCACGCCCTCAAGAAGCGGCACGAACTCACCGGGGGAGATCATGCCCTTGTCCGGATCCTCCCAGCGGGCGAGCGCCTCGAATCCGCACAGCCGTCCCGACAGCGTCCGGACCACCGGCTGATAATAGACATGAATCGAGCCGTCGGTCAGAGCGCTCTCGAACCGGTTCAGGATGTAAGCCCTCTTTTCCGTCTCCTCCTGCATCCTGCTGCTGTAGACGGCAACGGACTTTGTGGCGTCAAGACTGATGGAATCGCAGGCAAGACGCGCCCGATCCAACGCGGTGCGGAGGATCTCATCCTCACTGTCCTCTTCCAGCAGGAAAATGCCGGCCTTTGCCTCGACGCTCCGGTAGCGGATGCGCTGATTGATCTCGTTTAAGGCGTTTGGAATGCTCTCCTTCGCCTTCGTCTGTCTGATGATCGCCGCGAAATTATCGGCGGAGAGGTGTCCCAGGAACCCATCCGGGAAGGTCTTTCGAAGAACCTGTGCAATCTCCCGGATCACGGAATCTCCCTCAAGCACCCCGAAGACCTGGTTGTAGGTGCGGAAGTTTGTGATGTTGAAGTAGACGCAGCAGTACTGCCCGAGAGTGTGTGCGTTCCTCTTTGCCTGCAGGGACAATACCATGGCACGGGTGAAGTCCCGCACCCCCGGAAGGCCGGTGAGGTCATCGCCGGCGATGCTCCTGTCATGAGCCTGTTCCGTGAAGATCTGACACAGATAGATTTTTACCCCGTCCCTCATGTCCTCGTGGATCAGCATCACGGCAGAGGAGTCCCTGCCGCCCCGCACCGGAATCCGGTAGTACCACGTGGAATACCCGCCGCCCTGGTGCACATGGGTGGACAGAGGGGCGGCATCCTTTGGCCGCACCATCCCGGCAAAGAGGCCTCCCGTTCCCTGATAGAAGGCCTCTTCGCTCTCATATCCGTAGAGTTTTGGAACCGCGCGGTTCACAAAGAGAATCCGCTCAGCCTCATCGGCTTCAATGATGACGATTCCACCCTCCATACCGTCGTAGAAGGTATGGCAGAGTTCCTGATTCAGCTGAAAAGACATCTTTGCCCTTTCGGCGTCCTGCCGGCGCCATTGGTTGAAAACAAAAAAACAACAGGAGCTGCACAGCATGCTCCTGTAATAATTTACAACAATTCAGTTCCCGTTGCAGTCATCATTTGCGGTAGGACTGTAAAAACTGTTTTGTCCTCTCACTGGTCGGGTGCTCGAAGACCTGCTCCGGCGTTCCCTGCTCCGCGATCACGCCCTGATCCATGAAGATCACGCGGTCGGAAACATCGTGGGCAAAGCTCATCTCGTGGGTCACGATGATCATCGTCGTGTGCTGGCTTGCAAGGTTTCGGATGACGCGAAGCACCTCACCGGTAAGCTCCGGGTCGAGGGCGCTCGTCGGCTCGTCAAAGCAGAGGATGTCGGGGTGCAGGGCAAGGGCCCGTGCGATCGCAACTCTCTGCTGCTGTCCGCCGGAGAGCTGGTGCGGGTAGTTGTCCATGCGGTTGGACAGCCCCATGCGGTCCAGGAGCTCCTTCGCGTTCTCCCGGATCTTCTCGCTCTCCTGCTTCACGTCAAGATGCTCCGTCTTTGCCTTCGTCTTCAGGGAAAGCTGCGGGGCGAGCATGACGTTCTCGAGGGCCGTGTACTGCGGGAACAGGTTGAACTGCTGGAACACGAGACCAAAGTGCAGGCGGCGCCGTCTGATCTCCTCCTCGGAGAAGTTCTTCTTCTGCGCTGCGTCAAAGAGCACCTGCCCGTTGACGGAAAAGGATCCGCCATCCGGCGTCTCGAGGAAATTCAGGCACCGAAGCAGCGTTGTCTTTCCGGAGCCGGAGGAGCCGATGATCGTGAGTGCCGTGCCCTCGTCCATCGTAAAGGAGATGTTCTCGAGAACCTTGGTCTCTCCGAAGTGTTTTTCTATGTTTTGGACTTCCAGAATCGGCATATCCTTCTCCTCCTATTCAAAGTACGAGAGCCTGCGCTCAATGTAGTTAAACAGCAGTGTCAGGAGTCCCGAGAACAGCAGATAGAACGCGCCGGTGTAGAACAGCGGCCAGATGATGCCGCTCGACTTGATGAACGACTGGCCGTTCCAGATGATCTCATAGACCGCAATCACGCGGGCAAGGGAGGTATCCTTGACGAGGGTGATGATCTCGTTTGCCATCGGAGGCACGATGCGCTTGATAACCTGAAGCAGAATGATCTTCCGGAAGATCTGCCCGTTCGTCATGCCGAGCACCTTGCCGGCCTCGTACTGTCCCTGGGGGATCGACTGGATGCCGCCGCGGTAGATCTCGGCAAAGTAGCAGGCGTAGTTGATGACAAAGGCAACGAGGGCTGCGGTAAAGCGGCCGCTGTCCCCGGAGCCCCACAGGTGCGCATCAAAGATGATGCCGGGGCCGTAGTAGATGACAAGCAGCTGCAGGAGCAGCGGCGTTCCGCGGATGATCCAGATGAGGACCTTGATCGGAGCAGACAGCGCCCTGTGCTTCGACATGGATCCGAGGCACAGAAGGAGCCCCAGGGGCAGGGAAAACAGGAGCGTCAGCGCAAAGAGCTTGACGGTATTCAGGAATCCCACAAGAAGGGAGAGTGTGACTTCAAGGAACATTTGATATCTCCATGGTCGAAAGAAACGGCGCAGCAAAGCCGCGCCGTGATCTTTCCTTACGTCAGGTTACCGGATCAGTCAGAGACGAGAGCGTCCTGCACGCCGTAGGTTTCGGCGATCGACTCCATGGAGCCGTCCTCCCGGAACTTGTCAAACTCGTCGTTGATGTAGGCAGCAAGATCGGAACCCTTGCGGCAGCCGACGCCGTACTCCTCGGTGGTCAGCTCCACGGTGTGGGTCAGATCATCATAGCTTGTCCCCTCGCCGATCATGGCACCTGCCATCAGAAGGTCGATGATCGCCGCATCCGAGGTCCCGGAGCGGACTTCCATCAGCGTATCCGCCTGGGATGTCAGGGACGTGTAGTTGAAGCCGTTCTCCTTGGCTGCCGTCTCGCCGGCAGATCCTGCCTCCACGGCAAAGGACAGATCCTTCAGGGAATCGACATCCTGATACTGGTCCGCCTTGTTTGAGGGAACGACGACGACCTGTGCGTTGTTGAGGTACGGCTTCGTGCACTCCATCGAGGACGTCACCTCGTCGGTCAGTGTCATGCCGTTCCAGACAACGTCAATCGACTTGTTATCGAGCTCCAGGATCTTGTTGTCCCAGTCGATCTCCTCGAACTGAACCTCGACGCCGAGGTCCTGTGCCACCTTGGTGGCAAGATCCGCATCAAAGCCGATCCAGTTGCCGTTCTCGTCCTTGTAATCCATCGGCGCAAAATCCGTGATGCCGACGATCAGCGTTCCCTTGCCCTGAATGTAGGCGACATCGGAGTCTGCGGAAGACTCTGTCGCCGCTGTCGTATCAGCCGTTGTTGCTGCGGTATCCGCAGCTGCTGTTGATGCGGCGGACGCTGCCGTGGTGGAAGCAGAATCCGAAGAGGAACTGCCGCAGGCGGCGAGGGACATGCCCGTGATCGCCGCAAGAATGACTGCCATCATACGCTTTTTCATAACACACACTCCTCCCTGTCTGGTTCAACAGGTCTTTAATTTAGTCGACTAACACTTTACCACAGGAAAGCATCCGGGGCAATAAAAAATCCTGTCCGGTCCCCGAAAGGTCCGGGCAGGATCCAGGAAAATTCCTGCTTATGCATTAGCCTTTGCAAGTTCTGCCAGAGTCGTGAAGCCTGCTGCATCATTGACTGCCATCTCGGCGAGCATCTTGCGGTTGATGTCAACCCCTGCTGCCTTCAGGCCGTGCATCAGCTGGCTGTAGGAGATGCCGTTTGCTCTTGCGGCTGCATTGATACGTGCAATCCACAGAGAACGCATGTCGCGCTTTCTCAGTCTTCTGCCTGCGAATGCACTGTTCTGTGCACGCATGACGGACTGCTTTGCAACTCTGTACTGCTTGGAGCGAGCTCCTCTGTATCCCTTTGCCAGTTTCAGCACACGATTGTGCTTCTTCTTCGCATTAACTGCGCCCTTAATTCTTGCCATTTCGATAATCCTCCTGAAATCTTACCTGAACGAAGCCCTCTGCCATTAGAGATAAGGCATGATCTTCTTCATCGTCTTTACAGTCGTTGCATCCGTAACAGTGGGCTGGCGAAGATTTCTCTTTCTCTTCGTGGTCTTCTTGGTAAGAATGTGACGCTTGTTTGCCTTATATCTTACTAACTTTCCGTTTCCCGTCAGCTTGAAACGCTTTGCAGCTGATCTGTTTGTCTTCATGCTCGGCATAATGTTACCTCCTTGTATTGTGCGGAATCACTTCCGCGGGTACTGAATTTTAAGCACAGACCGTTCCCGTCAGGATTTCTTCTGCATCAGGAACAGGGACATGCTTCTGCCTTCGACCTTCGGCGGCTTGTCGACCGTCGCCACGTCGGAGAGAGCCTGTGCGAAGTCCGTCAGGATATGGACATGGTCCTTCATGTGCGCCATCTCACGTCCGCGGAAGCGGAGCGTGACCTTGACGCGGTCTCCGCGCTCGAGGAACTTGCGGGCCGCACCGACCTTCGTATTCAGGTCGTTGTCATCGATGTTCGGGGACATGCGGATCTCCTTGATCTCGACAACGTGCTGCTTCTTCTTCGCATCCTTCTCACGGCGCATCTGCTCATAGCGATACTTGCCATAGTCAATGATCTTGCAGACCGGAGGAGTGGCCTGTGCCGCGACGAGGACAAGATCGAGCTCGGCTTCCTCGGCCTTCTTTCTCGCATCCTCGATCGGCATGATGCCGAGCTGTTCTCCGTCTGCGCCGATGACGCGGACTTCCCTTGCACGGATCTGATCATTGGTGGGAACGGAAAAGCGATTGCCATTCCCCCTGTTGCGGTTGCTGCTGTTGTTATTTATTGCTTTTTCCTCCACGCCCGCGGTCTCCCGGGGCTACCTCATAAAAAAACAGTGGCATCAATCAGATGCCACTGCTCAGATCATAGGAAATCACTCCGCGCTGCGGAGATTGTCCCGTATGAACACCGCCTGACCTTTGCCGGCGGGTGAGAGTCGCGCTCTGCTTGATGAGTGCCTGAAAACCTCAGACACTGCAATAGATTACCAGAGCTCTCCTCTTCTGTCAATCCTTTTTTGCGCTTTCCGGTGGAAAATCCGCCCCGTCTGTGTTAGTGTGGGACAAAGACGGAGGATTCCATGAACAGCGATTCGAACAACTCTATGAAACATCAAAAGCCCGGAAAAGTAAAGCGCATCGCGGCGCTTGCCGGCGCGCTCTTTCTTGTCGCCATGGTGGTGGCAACGCTTCTTGCAGCGATCCTTGCAAGCCCGGGAAGCAACATTTTCCGCACGCTCCTTGGCTTTGACATCACGATCCCGATTCTCCTGTGGCTCATCATCTACGCCGCAGACCACATGCCGGGAAAGCGCCACGGGGTCTATGAGGAAGAGACGAAGGATCCTAAAAAGACCAGTAAGGAGCAGGACAGCACTGATAAAGAGTCCTGACCTTTGGAAGAAGAGGTCAATCGTAACAGGGTAACCCCCACCATATGGAGGGATGAAGAAAACCACGGGCATCGCGCCCGTGGTTTTCTTCATCCTGGGTTCTCAAAACTCTTCGGTTTTTCCGCCGGAGGAGTTTTACTCTGTTTTAAACCTCTTTCCTCAGGAGGTCATCAATCTCCTGCTCTGCCTGTTCCTGATTCCGGTACCAGACCGTTCGGATGCCGAAGTGCTCTGCCATCGGAAGGTTCCGGTAGGTGTCATCGCAGAAGACGCACTCCTTCGGGTCAAGGTCGTACTTTTCGAGGATCCTTTTGTAGATGTCTGGATTCGGTTTGATCATCTGCTCCTCAAAGGAGAACACGCCGCCCTCGCAAAGATGGTGGAAGGCCATCGCATCCTCGCAGTCCGAAAGACAGACTTTCGAGAAGTTCGAGAGGTAGTAGACCTTTGCGCCTTCCTCATGAAGATGCCTGATCCACGGGATTGCCGTCTCCTTCTTCGTCACGACGCCGAGCTGATGACTCAGGGTCTTCTTGATGTCCTCTTCCAGTTCCGGGTGATCCGCGATCATGAAGGATAAGATCTCCTCATTCGTGAACACCCCGCGGTCAAACTCGCACCACCAGGTGGAGCCCATCGTCGCATCGGCAAGCTTTCGTGCCATCTCCTCCGGATAGCCGAAGGATCGGAAGTAGCGAAGCCCGTCGTACCGCACGAGGACGCCGCCGATGTCAAGGATGACGTTCCGGATCATGCCTTCTTCTCGTCCTCTTCCTTGTCTTCCTTGATGCCGACGCCCTCCCGGATCATCTCAAGGAGTCTTTGTGCGGAGTAGGGGATGGCCTTGTCCTGATAAGTTGCAACGTAGAACTCGCGCTCCGGAATCGGCGTATCGAAGGTCAGCTCGAAGACCGTTCCCCTGTCAATCGCATCCTGTGCGAAGTCTCTTGTCACGCAGCCGATGCCAAGGTTCCTCTCGGCGAACTCGACGATCATGTCGCTGGTTGCAAGCTCGAACTCCGGCTTTACCTGGATCTTGTGGCTCGACAGGAAGCTGTCGACCGCACGTCTCGTGGAGGTATCGTCCTCGAGGAAGATGAGCGGCAGCTCGCGAAGTTTCTTTAACGGCAGGGTCTGTCCCTGCAGATTTCTGTACTTGCTGCCTGCAATGAAGACGTCCTGCGTCTTCCTTACCGGGATGGTATCCACACCTGCAAGGTGGGAAGAGAGCGGTCCCGAGATCACGCCGAAGTCGATCGTGCCCTGCTGCAGGAGCTCAAGAGTCTCCGGGGTCGGAGCATTGTTCACGCGCACCTGCACGCCGTCATAGGCCTCATGGAACTTCTGCAGATACGGCAGCAGGAAGAAGCGCAGGGTCATGTCCGAAGCGCCGATGCGGATCTCGCCGATGTCAAGGTGCATCATCTGGCGCAGCTTCCTCTCGCCCATCTGAATCTCCTCATAGCCTCTCTTGATGTAACCGAAGAGCATGCTGCCCTCCTCGGTCAGATGCACGCCTCTTGCGGAGCGCTCAAAGAGCTTGACGCCGAGGCACTCCTCGAGCTGCTTGATCTGCTGGCTGACAGCCGGCTGGGAGACGCTGAGCTTGTGTGCCGCCTTGGTGACGGAACCGCAGGTTGCCACATGGTAGAACACCTTGTAGTACTCGAGGTTCGTGCTGTTGTTTTCATCTTTCTGTCTAGATCGCATGATTATCCCTTTTCCTCGCTGATGAGTTTCTGAAGTGGAAAGTTCTTTCTCTTCTATAAGTTTAACACATGTGCCTGCCATAAGATACTGTAAAATATAGCTTTCCTGAAATTCTTTCCCGATTTCCCGGAAAAGTCATAAAGAAAGGGCCCTGCAGCCCCTGAAACGGGTGTCTGCAAGGTCCTTTCTGAAAGAACTTTCAGATTCAGTTTGGCATCACTTCTTCAGCGGGCTGTTGCGGTAGATGATATCCTCTCTTGCAGGGCCGTTACTGACCATCGTGATCGGATACCCGATCTGCTGCTCGATGAAGTTCACATAGTCCTGTGCCTTCTGGGGCAGATCCTCGAACTTTTTGATGCCGCGGATATCGCACTTCCAGCCCGGGAACGTCTTGTAGACGGGCTTGCAGCGCTTCAGGTCCTTGGTGACCGGGAACTCCGTGATCTGCTTTCCGTCGAGCTCATAGGCCACGCACACCGGGATCTCATCGAGGTATCCGAGGTCATCGAGCACCGTGAAGGCCACATCGGTTGCGCCCTGCAGGCGGCAGCCGTACTTGCTTGCGACGCAGTCATACCAGCCGACTCTTCTCGGACGTCCGGTCGTTGCGCCGTACTCGCCGCCGTCACCGCCGTGATTGCGCAGGGCCACGGCCTCATCGCCGAAGATCTCGGAGACGAACTCGCCCGCACCGACTGCGGAGCTGTAGGCCTTGGAGACGACCACGACCTGCTTGATCTCATAGGGCGGAATGCCGGCGCCGATCGCACCGTACCCTGCAAGGGGCGAGGAGGAGGTGACCATCGGATAGATGCCGTGGTCCGGATCCTTCATCGTGCCAAGCTGTCCCTCGAGGAGAATCGTCTTCCCCTCCCTGATGGCCTGATCGAGGTACAGGGAGGTGTTGCCAAGGTATTTTGCAACCTTGTCGCGGCGCTCCTTGATCCACTCGAGAAGTCCCTTCCGGTCGATCGGATCGGTGTGATAGAGGTTGACAAGCAGTGCGTCCTTGATGTCCGCGACGCGGTTGATCTTCTCCATCAGGGTGTCATCGTCCTGATAGAGCTCGTTGATCTGCCAGCCGATCTTTGCGAACTTGTCGGAATAGAACGGCGCAATGCCGCTCTTGGTCGAGCCGAACGACTTGCCGGCAAGACGTGCTTCCTCGAGCGTATCGAACAGCACGTGATAGGGCATCATGACCTGCACGCGGTCCGAGACCATCAGCTGCGGCGCCGGAACGCCCTTGGACTCGATGTCGGCCAGCTCCTTCAGGAACTTGTCGATATCAAAGGCGACGCCGTTGCCGATGATGTTCATGATGTTCTGGTGAAACACACCCGAGGGCATCAGGTGAAGTGCAAACTTGCCGTACTCATTGACGATCGTATGGCCCGCGTTTGAACCGCCCTGAAAACGAATGACCACATCCGCAGAATCCGCGAGTGTATCCGTGATCTTGCCCTTGCCCTCATCGCCCCAGTTGGCGCCGACGACTGCTTTAACCATGACTTGAATCCTCCGTTATAAAAACAACTTGGTTTGTACCGGGCTTTTTCCCGTGCCCGACGCAGAAGAGTATACCGCAGATTATATCATAAGTAAAATCAATCTTTTTGATAGGGGGTATCAGACATTGATCTGAGCCCTGTCTCCCAGAAGATCCTTGTTTTTCTCGAGCATCGGGTTCACGACCTCTGCAAGGTACCGCTCCACCTGATGAGGCGCACAGCCGATGTAGCGCTTCGGATCCACGTACTTGTTCAGCTCTTCTCTTGTCATGTGGAACTTGGGATCTGCGGCGATCAGGTCGAGCAGGTTGTTGTCAAGCCCCTCTTCCTTGACCCGGCGTCCCGCCTGCATGGACAGCTCGCGGATCTCCTCGTGATACTCCTGACGGTCTCCGCCCATCTTGACCTCGTCCATCATGATGTTCTCGGTCGCCATGAACGGCAGCTCCGCATTCAGATGCTTCTCGATGACCTTCGGATAGACCTTCAGGCCGTCGGTGACGTTCTCGCACAGGTTCAGGATGCCGTCGGTTGCAAGGAAGCCCTCCGGGATGGACAGCCGCTTGTTTGCGGAGTCATCGAGGGTTCTCTCAAACCACTGCGTGCCGGATGTGATGGAGCCGTTGAGGACATCGACCATCACATAGCGGGACAGGGAGCAGATGCGCTCGGAGCGCATGGGATTTCTCTTGTAGGCCATGGCGGAGGAACCGATCTGGTTCTTCTCGAAGGGCTCCTCGATCTCCTTCATGTGCTGCAGAAGGCGGATATCCGTCGCCATCTTCATCGCGGAGGCCGCAATGCCGGCGAGGGTGTTGAGGACCATCGTGTCCATCTTGCGGGAATAGGTCTGGCCGGAGACCGGAACACAGGCATCAAATCCCATCTTCCTGGCAATCATCGGATCGAGCCGGTCCACCTTGTCGACATCTCCGTCAAAGAGCTCGAGGAACGATGCCTGGGTGCCGGTGGTTCCCTTGGAGCCCAGGAGCTTTAACTGTCCGATCGTGTGATCCACTTCCTCGAGATCGATCATGAACTCGTTGATCCAGAGGGTCGCGCGCTTGCCGACGGTCGTCGGCTGGGCGGGCTGGTAGTGGGTGAAGGCAAGGGTCGGCTGCTCCTTCCACTCATCGGCGAACTTCGAGAGAATCGAGATCACGTTGATGAGCTTCCTGCGGACCAGCTGCAGCGCCTCGCGCATCAGAATGATGTCCGTGTTGTCGCCGACGTAGCAGCTCGTTGCTCCGAGGTGGATGATGCCCTTTGCCTTCGGGCACTGCAGACCGTAGGCATAGACATGGCTCATGACATCGTGCCGGACGACCTTTTCTCTTTCCTCGGCGTCTTTGAAGTTGATGTCGTCCACGTGGGCCTTCATCTCATCGATCTGCTCATCGGTGATGGCAAGCCCCAGCTCCTTCTCAGTCTCTGCCAGGGCAATCCAGAGCCTTCTCCAGGTCGAGAACTTCTTCTGCTGCGAGAAGATGTACTGCATCTGACTGCTTGCGTAGCGCGTTGAGAGCGGGCTCGTATACTTTGTGTACTGATCGTTGTCCATGTTCATCCTCCTTAAACGATCTCAGATCTGCGGTGCCTTTGACAGCCTGTAATCATCTTTCATCTTCTGCATCGTCTGATGCAGCAGAATCTCATAGTTGGTCTCCTGTCCCTCCGATTCGTAGCGGCGAAGGCGCATGATCTTCTCCTTCTCCTCGCTCGTATCGTACAGGGTGTTCGCCTGCCTTATCCTCTTCTCGAGCTCCAGCGAGGCGTTGTAGCTTTCCGGGTGCTCGGTGATAAACGAGAGGTACTCCTCATCGGAAAGAGACATGCGGACCGCGGCAAGATAGTTCAGATACGTCTTTGCCTGTCCGCTGATCGAAAAGCTCTCCTTGAAATGATCCGCGGCCTGCCGGAAACGGAACAGGTCCGCATAGATCAACCCCAGGTTTTTCTCGATGTCCGCCCGAAGCTCCCGCTCCGGCTCCGGAAGATCCTTCAGGATCTCCTCGTACTCCGCAATCGCCGCATAGGAGTGTCCCGCAGATGCGGTTGCGGCAGCGTGCCGGCAGCGCCTCTCGTAGGGCTCCATCCCCTGGCCCGAGGCGACGATCTGCCTTGTCTGGAGCTTTCGGTTCTCGGTCACATATCCGCAGTAGTCGAGGATGCAGGAAACGAACTCCGAGAGGGCCCGCTCCTTCCCGAGATACCCCTTCAGTTTGTCGGCAAGCTTCGGAAGCCCCAGCTCCGTGTCGATCCATCGCACCAGCTCCGGGTCCATGATCCCGGTGTCCAGAAACTGCGCGCTCTGTACCAGAGAGTAGCTAAGCTCCTCGATCGAGTAGATATTCCGTTCTATTTTCGCCATGCGGTAGGGACGCTTTGCAAGCTTCCCCGTCGCAACGATCACTCGGCTCATATCCTGTCCTATCCGTGTATCGTGATGTTCTGTTCCCATTTAAGACCCGTTGACGGGAAGATCTCCCCGAAGCCCAGGTCCTCGATGACAAGGTGAACCATGTCCCTTGCTGTCATCGTAAAGTGAAGCCTGATCCTTGTCGTTCTGCCCTCCCGGACCGGCAGGTGGTCGAGGCGGATCATGAAATCCTCCACCTTGCCGCCGGTAAGGGGCGTGAGGACCAGGTGCAGCTCATTGCCGTCCTCGAGAATGAGATCGTCGGTCACGTCCGCCTCATACCAGTTGACGCCGGCCTCGAGGAAGGGGTGATAGACGGTCTCGCCCTTCACCTGTGCCCGGATGCCGATGTTCTCCTTCAGGCGGTTGTCGTCGAGGAAGTAATACTGCGATGCAATCTCCGGCTGATTCAGGCGAAGATAGGCGCCGTAGCAGGCGCCCTTCCCGTAGAGGTTGCTGCCGGAGAAGACCCGGCGTCCCCGAAGAAGGAAGGAGACCGTCTTTTTCATGTGCTCCAGGTCAAACCCGGAACCCACAAGGTACACCGACGAGATCTGCCGCCGGTCAATCGCCTTCTGCAGAATCCCGAGAAGCTCCCCGTCCCGCTCCTCCATCGTCTCAGAGAAGAGTCCCGGCGCGGACTCCTTTTCCTGCCAGGCGATGATGGGCTTTGTCCTCGTGTTGTACATCATGCGGCAGATCCTTATCTCCCCGCCCGTCTCGTACTCGACGAGCATCGAGCCAGGCTCCCGCACGGACTGCGCCTGCATCAGAAGATAATTGTAGTAGCTGCTCTCGTGGGATTCAAAGTACAGCTCGCTTGTCAGGTTCAGGCGCTTTTTCACGTTCTCGAGAATCGAGATCATGCGGTTGTCCATCAGGCGCGACGTAAACATGATCGCCCCGATCTCCTGGGTCGGCACGCGGTTCGAGATGCGCATCAGCACCCGGCTGATGTAGAGCGCAAGGAGGGCCGTCGGCTCGTACCGGCTGTTCTCCACCGGCACCGGGCTTCCCTCGATGGCAAGCGTCACAAGATGCGGGATGTAGGTGCTCGTCCCGTCGGATGCCGCGGCCACGGCCTCCTGTCCGCAGACCCAGCGGTTCACGCCGTTCTGCTTTGCGATCGCCGTCGGGATGTCATACTGCTCTCCTCCCTCGATGAGGGAGTAGGTCACCGGGTCCTTCGGCGTCTTCTTTCCCGGGTTCTCCAGAAAGGCCACCTGGCAGAAGTCGTCCGCAAGGTCAAATCCCACGATATATTTTGGTATGGCAGGTTGTTCAATCAACATAGGTACAGACTCTATTCCTCAAATATCCTGTCCACAAGAAAGGCGCGGTGCGTGTAGTTCTCCATGCGATCAATCGCCTCGCTGTCCCGCCCGATCGCGCAGAGCATCGAGATGCGGTTGATCATGCCGAACCGGTCGTCCGTGTCCGTCAGAATCCGCGCATCCTGCCCGAGGGTTCCGGACTCGATGACGTTCTGATCTCTCTCGTCGTCGGTGATGTAGTAATGCATCTGCTCCCCGAAGAAGAGAAGGAAGCCGGTCACATAGATGCCCTCGTACATCTCCTTCATCTCCTTGACCTGATAGGAGGACCGCACGCCGTCCTTCTCCATCGCGTAGTGGAAGCGGATCTTCTTCATCGGATCGTAGTCCTTCACGCGCACCTCATAGAGCGTGTCGTCCGCATAGGCCTGCAGATCCGGGTAGATCGAAAGAAACTGCCGGAAAAACGGGAACACGATCCCCTCACCAAGAAGGTCTCCCAGAAAGAGCACCGCGACCTCCTGCTCATCGTCCGTGATCTCGCCGGAGCGTTCCGAGAGGTCCTTGAGCCAGGCGATGCGGCAGACGTCGACAACCGGCACGCCGTCCCGCCCGTATTTGGTCAGAAGGTCAAACTGTCCCTTTCCCATCGGGTCGTCCCGCACCACATGGTAGTGCGCACTCTGGGCAAGAACCGAGGTGAGGACGTTCGTGTCCGCCCCGCCCTTCTTGTAGTGCTCGATGATCTCGTCTCTGGTATCCAGCGTCTCGCCGGTGTAGAGCATCTGCACCAGCTCCCGCCGGCACAGCGCATAGTCATCCGTTCCGAAGGCAAGGCAGGCCTTCCGGAGCTCCTCGAGCTCCTTCGTCGTCCCGTCGTAGTTGTCCGCCATGTAGAGCAGGAGCTTCTCGTCGTACTTGCCCTTCATGAAGCACTCATGGGCGATCATGGCAAAGGATGTATCCCCCGCGGTGATGCCGCCGCCCTCAATGGCGCCCGACAACAGCCGCATCAGAACGCCGCCCTCGATCCCGTAGGAGCCGCAGGTCCGAAGCCAGTTCAGTGCCTGCTCGGTAAGTCCCCGGCGCACCAGGTACTTCATCACGATGCCTCTTGCCGTGGAATCGAGGCTGTCCGGAGAAATGTGCTTCAGGTAGTCGTCCATGTCCCGGACATCATCGCCCGTCTCATAGCAGGATAACAGGCGAAGGCACAGATCCTGCGCCGGTTTCTGCAGAAGAATGCCCGCATCGCAAAGATGCCGCACCCTCTTTGCCATCGCCGCGTCATACGGCCGCTCGCCCTGACTCTCTGACAGGTACAGATCGAAAGGCACGTTGTCGGTCTCATACTGGGACAGAATTCCGGAGAGGACCTTGTAGTCCATCATGCGCGTGATGGTATAGTCCGCGCTCCCCGCATAGCGGTGTCCCTGCCCGTCCTCCAGGAACAGATGGTACTGTTCTCCGAAGATCGGAACATAGCAGCTGCCGTCCCGCAGGGGGAAATAGTTCTCTCCCCTGCAGGCATCATAGATGAGAACCACCCGCTGGAACTTCTCATTCTTCGTCTCCACCCTGCACATGAAGGCGGAGGGAAGCGCTGCCGAGAGAAGCTCCTCCGGCAGAACCGCGCCGCTCTTCATGTACCACTCAAAGAGGAAGGCAAGATCCTCGCTCATGTGGCGGGCAAGGAGCGCGTTCTGGGTAAAGGAGAGGATCTGCTGATGATACTGATCATACAGGGTGCTTCCCGGTGCCGCATGCTCCAGGACATAGCGGTAGAGCCCTGCGTTTTTCTTCTCCGGCAGGGCGCTCTGGTAGGCAAAGTAGAGAAGCACCATCTGCGGGATCTCCCCCGTAAAATCATCCGGGAGAGAGAGCATGTAGTAGTCAAAGAGCCTCGTGATCTGAAGCCCCGCATCGACGCCCTTCTGGTACCAGGAGAACGCGTCCTTCTGATAGATGTTTCCGCGGATCAGGAGCGTGCAGATGCTCTGCAGGGTCTCGTTCTTTAACGCCTGCGGAGCGTCGAGCTCATACCCCTTCTTCAAGATCAGGGCAAGCTTTGCCGAGTAGCTCTTCTGGCGTCTTGTCAGGTAATTTACCTGCGTCATGACGGCATCGGTGAGAATCCCGTTTCTTGCCGCATACAGGAGGACCTGCAGGCTGAAGTCATCAAAGCCGTGCAGAATCGCCGGGTTGTTCCGGACAAGGAAATAGGCCTCAAGATAGAGAACCGGTGACCGGGAACCCGCCTCAAACTGGTGCTCAAGCTCCTCCAGGGCGCGCTCCCTGTGGCGCGCAAAGGAGCCCGTCGCATAAAGATACAGCCAGGCAATCCAGAAGTTGTCGGGATTGCGTCTCTTCTGATATTCAATGAGGTGAATGCAGTCAGACACGACGCCCTGAAGATCGGTGATCCGGGCGCTCAGCTCGGCTGCGGAAGTGGCGGAAAAGCTCTTTACCTGCATCGACTGCGTCTCTGCTCCCGCCGCAAGCTCCCCTTCGGGGATCTTTCCGATGGAGTCCGTGTCATCGTCAAAGAAGTCATCGGACGGCACCGGGTCGGGGTGCAGTCTTTTCCGGTTTTCCTCGATCTCCTTCTGCGCGCACAGCATCGTGAGATACATGCGGTAGACGTATTCCGTGTCGTCCTCGAGGTCAAACTGATCCCGCTCATAGGGCGGAAGGGTGTCCACCTCGCCGGAGAGACGCCGGTTCAGGTTCTGGAGCTCGAGGCGCGCCTGCTCCGCCTTCTTTGCGGTGAGAAGGTAGTGGATCCGGTAGAGGGACGGATAGGTGGAGAGATGATCGTGCTCGCCAAGAGATGCAATAAGAGCGTCCATCTTCGTGAGAAACTCTCTTCCCTCGAGCTTCTTCATGCGGAAGGAGGCAAAAAGAAGCATCATGTCGCGGACCGCCTCCTCCGCTTTCCTTCTGTGATAGATCTTTGCGGCAGGAAGTGCCTCGTAGGTCACGCACACGGGGATATCCTGCACGGAAAAGGGCGCCTCCAGAATGAGATGCCCGAAGTTCTTCCCCTGATGGAGAAGTGCAGTATCGACCGTATAGAGAAGGCTGCAGGAGCCCTCGCGGAAATCATTGGCATCAAGGATCTCCCGCGGAGTCTTGAGGAAGCCTCCGACGCATCTCACACGAAGGCAGGTATAGCCCCAGCCGTTCCTTGTGATCGTCAGGTTCTCCTTCACGGGTGCCTCTTCCGGCGCCGGGATATCGAGCTGGATCTTGTTCTGTTCCGGGAGAAACTCAATGGCCTTCTTTCGTCCGATCGAGATCAGAAACTCCTCGAGGTTCTGCTGATCGCCCTGATGGGCGCAAAGTCCCCGGTAGAAGCCGAATTCATTGGATTCCAGGGTCGAAAACAGAGAGGCAAAGAGCGGGTTGTAGAACGCATTTCCCGCCTCCAGCCAGTTCGTCTTGGACAGATTTGTGAAATGATACAGGTTGCGGACCGGTCCCAGAGAGGAATCGATCAGAGCCGGCATGATCTTTACGTGATACGGGATCTGGTACTCCCCGTGATCGGAGAGCACAAGGAAAGAACCCTCCACCTGATCGCCGGGAGAGAAATGTCTTGCATCAAAGCGGTAGCTGATCTCATCTCTGGAACCGGAGAACGTCGGCGTCAGGCACTTCATCGAGAGCTTCGAGGAGAGCACAAAGCCCGTGATCTGCTCCCTCTCGGTGCCGTAGATCGTAAAGGAGCCCTCCTTCACCTCACCGGGAGAGAGGGTCAGCAAGATCTGGGGTACGGAAAACGTAAGCTTTACCGGGCTTGCGTGAAACCTGTCCTTCCCCATTTTCTCCTGTTCCTGAAACTGCAGCATACAAATATAACCTCATCAATCTTCCTAAGTACCAAGGGATTATACCACACAACCATGCGCCGTCGATAAAAGGAGAAGCCCCCTGCCCGGAAAATCGAGCCTCAATGCGGCCTGTTCTCCGGAAGGAGGCTTCCCTTTGGAAAAGAAAGACCCGTGGTCTTCCTTTCTCATCATATTTATAGTAAGCGTCAAAAATAAATTTACTTAAAGCTACAAAGCGCATGAAGCTGGTCATTCGGCTTGGCCCATGCTAAAAATGCGGCATCCACAGCCTCCGCCAGAGCGTCTATAGACGCAAAGAAC
>Ga0256406_1002790_pt1 | contig 23526 bp, 16 predicted proteins | sample RumenRJG_03DNA_FD_185986 | JGI IMG/M metagenome (GOLD analysis project Ga0256406, IMG submission 185986) | Bovine rumen microbial communities from Lethbridge, Alberta, Canada - RJG_03 | ecosystem: Host-associated > Mammals > Digestive system > Stomach > Rumen | place: Canada: Alberta | collected... | reverse complement strand
CCTAATAATATTTTAAATTTTTATTAAAATTATAATAAACCACTACCATATAACAAAAAAGTATGATATAATAAATACACAGATGGTACAGTTATGACATTACGGTATGCCGCAGACAGAAATAAAGCTGTTTGCAAGCCGATAAATGAAAGAGGGATAAGTATGAACAAAAGAATTGATATCGATAAAATACTGATTATAGGAGCGGGAGCCGTCAATGTGGGCAATTCGGGTGAGCTTGATTATTTTTGCAGAAATGCCTGTATAACATTGAAGGAATGTGGCTACAAAACGGTTTTGGTAAACCCCAATCCTGCCTCGGAGGCAAATGACACCGGCTTTGCCGATTCGGTATACATAGAAGCACTGAATACACAAAGACTTATCGAGATAATAAAAAAGGAAGCTCCCGACGCTATTATGCCGGCATTCGGTGCGTCGGCGAGTCTTACGCTGTGTCATGAGCTTGCGCTTAGCGGTGTACTTGACGAATATTCCATAAAGCTGCTCGGTACGCCCTTTTACGCAATCGAATGCTCCCAGAGTATGATTAAATTTAAAAATACAATGGATTCCATAGGAATATCAACACAGAAGTTCAGGAATGCAACTACAATAGACAGAGCGTTTGAGGCTGCAAAGGAATTGGGATATCCCGTAGAGGTTCATCCCGAATACAGTCTTTCGGGTAACAGTGACAGTATCGTATATAATTCCGATGAGATGAGGGCGGTAATCCCCGAGGGACTAAAGGCAAGCACAACGGGTAATGCAGTAATTAAAAAAGCATATCCCGAATGGCGTAATTATGTTCTTGAGGTAATGCGTGACGCTCATAATAATACAATAACGGTATCAACAATTGAAAATCTCTATCCTCTCGGCGTACATTCGGGTGATTCCGTTTCGGTTTCGCCTATCCGGACTCTTTCGGATATTGAGCTTGATGTTTTAAAGGGTTATGCCTCGGAAATTGCCGAAGCTATGCAGATTATAGGCTTTGCAGACATCAGATTTGCACGGAATCCTCAAACGGGCGAATTTATTGTAACAAGCGTAAGCCCGACTATTACCTGTATGACCTCTGTGTCCGCACTTGTTTCGGGAATACCGGCGGCGGAGGTGTGCGCAAGGCTTTGTCTCGGTGAAAGCATGAACAGCATTGCTTTTGAGAATAAGCCGCTGAGTGAATATATATTTGAATATGATGAGGTTTTTGTAAAGCTGCCGAGATGGCCTCTTGACATATATAAAACGGCTGATGAAAGGCTGGGAGCAACAATGAGAGCGGTGGGCTATGTTGCCGGAGTCGGCAGAACCTTCAACGAAGCCCTGCAAAAGGCGGTCAGATCATTACAGACAGGCTGCTACGGTCTTGGTATGAGAGAGGCGCTTGTCGGAAAATCCTTAAGCGAGCTTATGGGAAGTCTTGTTATACCTCGCTCCGATATGCTTTTTGTAATATATGAGGCACTTAAAAAGGATGCGGATCCGTCTGAAATCTCAAGGCTTACCTGCATCGATGAATATTTTATCAGAGAGCTTAAGGAGCTTTGCGATGTTGAAAAAAGGCTTTTGAGATACAAAGGAAAGCTGCCTATTGAGCCGGTTCTGATAGCGGCAAAGAAGCAAGGCTTTTCCGACAGATATCTTGCGGAATTTCTTGGAATCGAGGAGGAACAGATAAGGGAGGAGCGCATTGATATCGGAATAACAAAGGGTTGGGAGGCAATAGGTGAAAATCAGCGTTTTTCAACCTACACTCACCGTGAGCAAAGACCTGTCTCGGACAGAAAGAAAATTATAGTTATCGGAAGCGGTGCAAATAAAATCGGGCAGGGAATGGAGTTTGATTACTGTGCCGTAAAGGCGGCTCGTCAGATAAAAAGGCTTGGCTATGAGGCAATAGTTATTAACTGTAATCCTACCGCTTCATCAGCATCTCTCGGAATATACGATAAGGTATATTTTGAACCTCTTACGCTTGAGGATATATTAAGCGTCTGCCGGGTGGAAAAACCGGAGGGCGTTATACTTGAGCTTTGCGGAGATAACCGCACAGAGCTTGTACAGGCGCTTGAAAAGGAGAATATAATAATACTCGGCTACGGCTCTGAAATTATAAATAAAGCTCAGGATAAGACATTCCTTGCAGAGGCTGTGTCAGATTTGGGAATTTTGATACCCCAATCCAAGGTAAGTGACGATATGGAGGAGGCAATTGCCGATGCCAAGCAGATTGGATATCCTGTTACGGTAAGACCGCTGAATAATGAAAATGCCAAATGGGAAACCTTTTACAGCTCGGGTGTTTTCCTTGATTATATAGAAACTATCGGTGTTTCGGAAAAAAATCCGATTATTATTGAAAGCTTTTTAAAGCATTCAACCGAATGCGAGGTTGATATTGTAACCGACGGGGAGAATATATTTATTCCCGGCATTATAGAGCATATAGAATCCGCCGGAATAAATTCGGGAGATTCCGCTTGCATAATACCGTCCGAGAATATAGAGGATAAATTCCGTACTCTCATATATAAAGCATCGGAAAGGATAGCGTCGGCACTGAAGATAAAGGGATTGCTTAACATACGCTTTGCAATAGATAAGGAAAAAATATATTTGTTGGAGGTAACTCCGGGAGCATCAAGAACAATTCCCGTTGAAAATAAGCTGTTCGGTATTGATATGACTGCCGAGGCGGTTAACATATTGGCAGGAAACGGATTCTTAGGTAAAATTGAGCTTGAAAAGCCGGATTACTGCGGCGTTCTTGAGGTTGTGTTCCCATGGAAGGTATATCCCGAATGTGACCCTCTGCTCGGACGTGATATGTATTCTACAGGTATGGTTCTCGGAATAGGGAAAAACAGCGGTGAAGCATTTTTGAAGGCCCAGGAGGCAACAGGAACACCGCTTCCCACTGAGGGAACTGTATTTATCAGTGTTAACGACTATGATAAGTCGGAGCTTGTTGAGGTCAGCAGAGCCTTTTATAATGCAGGCTTCAGTATAGTGGCAACAAGGGGCTGCGCAAGGCTTATAGAGAATGCCGGTATTCCGGTTGGGGTTGTGAAAAAGCTCTATGAGGGCAGACCGAATGTGCTTGACCTTATGATCAATCAAAAGATTCAAATAGTAATCAATACGCCTACCGACACCGAAAGCGTGGCGGACGACAGCTATATCAGAAAAGCGTCTGTTAAGCTGTCCATAGCTTATATGACAACAATGGCGGCGGCAAAGGCGGCAGCCGGAGGCTTAACGGATAAGGAAAACAGGAAAGAATAGGACCGCACTTCTTCCGCATACATAACCTGACGCTTTGCTTGAATTTTTCAGGCAAATTGCGGAAAAAGTGCTGTACCGGATTGTGCCTTGCGGCACGGAAAGGAAGGGTTTGATATGTTAAAAAGAATAATTGCGGCGGCAATGGGGATTGTTATGCTGTGTTCATTGCCTGTCGGGGCAAAAAGCAGAGAGGATTTTAATGTATATACCTCAAGAACGGAAAATAAAATAGTTAAAATCGAGGCGGAGGTGCAGGACTCAAGCTGTGTGGCGGCTGTTTATCTTTCGGACGGCACTCTTTTTGCGGCGGCACCCATAATAATGAAAAACGGCGAAGGAAATATGAATATTACATATCCAAATGAAAATTATACCCTCAGACTGTTTTATGATATAGGAACGGATTCTTCCTTAACCATAAACAGTGCCGAGGTGAAATATCTGCCGGAGCAAACAAATACGGGGGATTCCGAAAATACCGATAAACCCTCGTCGGAGAACGGTAACACCGATAAGAACCAAACAGAGGATAATAATAAAGACTCCGATGTAAACAAATTGCCGACAGCGGCACTGATAGGCTCTCTTGCGGTGGTTAAGGAAGCGGGAAAGATATTGGATGATACAGGCGATGAGGTTATTTCCTATATAGATGTGCTGTATCAGGGAAATGAAATCAGAATTAAGCTTGAAGAGGACTTTTGTATAACACAAACTGCAGAGGAATTTTCCGATATGAAAAAAAGAAGCGTCAGCGAGCTTAAGGAGGGCGATGTTCTGAGCTTCAGTGCAAATCTTTCGGGAAGTATTTACGGAATCAAGCTGCTGTTCCGTGCTCCCGACAGTGACCTTGTGGCATCGGAGGAAAATGCGGAATTGTTTGATATGACCGATGACGGAAAGCTGTTCGGACTTGTGGCAGGCAAGCCGAGGGATAATATTTTGGTTTTGTGCGATATAACGGGACGTGCCGACAGAAACGCTTATATAGCTATTGAGCCGGATACATCAATCTATATGTATGATGCGCAAAAGCGTTCTCAAAGGCTTAGCGTTTCCGGTGCGGCAGAGATATTAAAGTCCGAAATTCCAAGTATTGATATTGATGATAATGACAATATTACAAAATGGTCGGAGGGCTGTGCGCACAATTACGCATATGTAAGAACCTATGACGGAATTGTATGCGATATTGTTATTTATGCAAATTATATAACAAAATAACAAAAAACCGATAAATGCTTTATAGGAGCTGTTTGGCAATTTGTTTGCGGACAGCTCCGTATTTATATTTATTATTTTGTGCCTGTATAAATAAAACCTGACAAATTTGAATAAAATACTATAAGATTAAAAAAAGAATTTTAATATTTGCTGACGCAGGGCAATAAAAATTGTATATTATTACTGTTGCCAAAATATGCTGTGTATGCTATAATACAATTGTTACTTATGAAATAAAACAGTAATCAGATAGAAATAAGATTGAAAGGATGGTTATTATGGAACAGAAAAATGATGTAATTGAAGAAGTTGTTGAAATTCCACAGGAGACGGCAGGCGAGGAAACAAGCTCGGTAAAAATTGCACCCGATGTGGTAGCAACCATTGCAGGAGTATCCGCATCGGAGATTAAGGGCGTTGCGGGAATGTGCTCAACCTTTGCCGGCGGAATTGCCGAAATTCTCGGTGCAAGGAAGAATGCCACAAAGGGAATTAAGGTTGAAATAAAGGACAAAACGACGATAATAGATATGTACATTATCGTTGAATACGGCGTGAGAATCCCTGAGCTTGCATGGGAGATTCAGGAAAATGTCAAAAATAACGTTGAAACAATGACAGGGCTGACGGTTGACAAGGTCAATATTCATATTGACGGAATCAGCTTTAAAAAGGCTCAGGAACAGGAAAGTACTGAACAGACTGATGTTGCCGAGGAGGCAGAGGAAATTATTGTTGAGGAAACGGAGCTTGAGGATATTCCCGAAAGCGACGAGCAATATCTGTAATTTATTGAATGCAGTGTAATGGGGTTGTTGCATTAAGCTTTTTTATTGTACAAAAATGAACGGCAATACTGATTGTAAGACGGCAGGCAGATATTATCTGTATGTGCGTTTGTTCTGTTGTGCAGATTATTTAATGCGGCGGCCCCATTCATTTGAGTGTAAAATGTGTTACGAAAGGATAATCGGATAATGAAAATCGGAAATGCGGAGCTTGAGAATAACATATTTCTTGCACCCATGGCAGGAGTGACCGATATGCCCTTTCGCCGTATGTGCAGAAAATACGGCTGCGGCTTTGTGTATTCGGAAATGGTGAGTGCAAAGGGGCTTTTTTACAAGGATAAAAAGACCGATACCTTAATGAGGCTTGCCGAAGATGAAAGACCGGCGGCAATTCAGATTTTCGGCAGCGACCCCGATATTATTGCACAAATAATTCCGGACGTTGAAAGGGCGATGCCGACGCTTATAGATATTAATATGGGCTGCCCCACACCAAAAATCGTAAATAACGGTGACGGAAGCGCATTAATGAAAAATCCCAATCTTGCCGGAAAAATCATTAAAGCGGCAGCAGATGCCGCCTCGGTTCCGGTTACAGTGAAAATAAGAGCCGGATGGGATATGAACAGCCGCAATGCGGTGCAATTAGCAAAAATTGCAGAGGAAAGCGGTGCGGCGGCAATAACGGTTCACGGCAGAACAAGGGAGCAGTTTTATTCCGGGAAAGCGGATTGGAGCATTATAAAGGAAACGGCTAAGGCGGTTTCAATTCCGGTTATAGGCAACGGTGATATTTTTACGGCGGAGGACGCGGTGCGAATGCTTGACGAAACAGGCTGTGCCGGAGCTATGATAGCAAGGGGAGCGCAGGGAAATCCCTTTATTTTCCGTCAGATTAACGAGCTTATTGAAGAGGGAAGGGTTTCCTTTTATCCGACTCCGGCAATGAGAGTTGAATGTGCGGCAGAGCTTTTAAGGGAGCTGACAGAGGAAAAGGGAGAGTCAAGAGGAGTCAAGGAAGCAAGAAAGCATATTGCGTGGTTCATTAAGGGTTTAAGAGGCAGTGCCGAAATTAAAACAAAAATTTTTTCGCTATCGGACAGTGAAAGCGTTCTTAATATTCTTTATGAATATAAGACAAGCCTGCAATAAATACTGTAATTTGACAATTTTACATAGATTTAACATAATATGCTTTCGGATTTTACATTAGTAATATACAATAATAAGGATAAAACATTAAAGATAATTACAGGAGGAAGTTATGGATTTCTTTTCATTACTTACATTGGTCGGAGGTCTTGCCTTGTTCCTTTACGGTATGAACGTAATGGGCGATGGCTTGAAGAAGCTGTCCGGCAGTAAGCTGGAGTATTTTCTCGGTCAGCTTACCTCGAATCGCTTTAAGGGCTTTTTGCTGGGCTTTGCGGTAACAGCGGTAATACAAAGTTCATCTGCCACAACGGTTATGCTTGTGGGATTTGTTAATTCGGGTATAATGAAGTTAGGGCAGACTATCAGTGTTATAATGGGCGCAAATATAGGCACGACGGTTACTTCGTGGCTTTTGAGCTTGTCGGGAATAAACGGCGAGAGCTTTTTTATAAGAATTTTAAAGCCGGATTCCTTTACACCGATACTTGCGGCAGTGGGCGTAATTATGTCAATGACGGCTAAAAGTGATAAGAACAGGGATATAGCATCAATACTTATCGGCTTTGCGGTTTTAATGTTTGGAATGGAAACTATGAGTTCTGCAATGTCCGGGCTTAAGGAGGATCCAAGGTTCGGCGAAATACTTATTATGTTCTCAAATCCCATAATGGGCATACTTTCGGGACTTATACTGACAGCGATTATCCAATCCTCCTCCGCATCGGTTGGTATTCTTCAGGCGCTTGCGCTGACGGGAGCAATTTCCTACTCAACGGCAATTCCTATTATTCTCGGTCAGAATATAGGTACAACAATTACGCCGATTATTTCCTCCATCAACGGAAACAAAGACTCAAAAAGAGTGGCGGTTACCTGTCTGAATATAAAGCTGATAGGTGTAATTGTAGTGGCAGCTGCCTTTTATCTGCTTAACTATTTGTTTCATTTTTCCTTTATGGATAAAAATGTTTCTGCCCTTAACGTTGCTATTATACACACCTTGTTTAATATTTTTTCAACAGTTATACTCTTTCCGTTCTGTAAGCCCATTGAAAAGCTCTCCTGCATTATGGTTAAGGGAGAGGAGAACTCAGAGGATGATGAGTTTGACATACTTAACACACTTGATGACCGTTTTCTTACAATGCCGTCCTTTGCTGCGGAAAAATGCCGTGAGCTGACATTTAAAATGGCGCAGATTGCGGAAAAGGCTGTTACCAAAGGTACAGATCTGTTATATGAGTATGACAGGGGCATAGAGGATAAGATTTCAAAATACGAAGGTCAGGTTGATAAGTATGAGGACAAGCTGAGTGCTTATCTTGTTGCCCTTGCGGCAAACAAGCTGAATACCGCTGACAGCCACCAGGTTACTAAGCTTCTTCATATAATAGGCGATGTTGAAAGAATTTCCGACCATGCCGTTAATATTGCGGAAACCGCAAGGGAGATTTATTCAAAGAAAATAAAATTCTCCAATGAAGCAACACACGAAATTACAACACTTACCGAGGCAGTGCTTGAAATTCTCAATATGACAACAAATATGCTTGAGGAGGATGATCTGAAGCTGGCAAAGTGCGTTGAGCCGCTGGAGCAGATTATAGACAAGCTTAAGCATGTAATAAAGAATAACCATATAAGACGGCTGCAGCAGGGTGAATGTACGGTTGAAATGGGCTTCGTGCTTTCCGATTTGCTGACCAATTATGAAAGAATAGCAGACCATTGCTCAAATATAGCTGTATACGTTCTGGGCAATGCCAATAATTTGTTTGAATCTCATGACTATCTCAACCATATTAAAAATGATGGTGAGAATGAGTTTTTTGAAAAATACGATTATTATAAGAAAAAATATGAGCTGTAAATTTATAGTCTAAGCAGTGATTTGTTTAATAAAAATAGGGGAGAGTGGTGGGGTGCGGACGTATTTTTTCTCCTTTTGGAGTCCAAGGATATGTCCGCACCCCGGTTCTATTTACATTGATTTATATAATTTCCCCTAATTCAAATCCCGGAAAACGCTGTTTTAAGAACCGAATCCATATTATTAACCGGCACAAAATTAAGCTGTTCTCTCACCGTTTCGGGGATATCGTCAATATCCTGAGTATTTTTATCGGGAATAACTATGGTTTTAATTCCGGCACGGTAAGCGGCAAGGGATTTTTCCCGCAATCCGCCTATAGGAAGAACGTTACCTCTCAGTGTAATCTCGCCGGTCATAGCCACATCACACTTAACGGGAATATTTGTCAGTGCAGACGCAACTGCGGTTGCAATTGTTATTCCGGCAGAAGGTCCATCCTTTGGAACAGCTCCCTCCGGCACGTGAATATGGATATCCTTTGTTTTATAAAAATCCTCGTCTATTTTCAGTTTATCGGTCTGCGAACGGATATAGCTTACTGCCGTCATTGCCGATTCCTTCATAACATCGCCGAGATTTCCCGTAAGCTCAACCTTACCGGTTCCTGACATTACATTAACTTCAACCGACAGCGTATCGCCTCCCACAGAGGTCCACGCAAGTCCGCGCACTGTTCCGACCTCGTCCTTGTTGTTTTTTTCGTCAAAGGAATATTTATGCTTACCAAGAAAATCACACAGATTTTTTGTACCTATCCGTATGCCCTTCTTGTCCTCGGAAAGTATCACCTTTGCAGCCTTCCGCATAAGAGAGGCTATATTCCTTTCAAGTCCTCTGACACCTGCTTCTCTTGTATAATAATTAATAATATCATTTATCGCAGCATCGGTCACAGACACTCTTTTACCCTTAAGACCGTTTCTTTTAATCTGTTTGGGTATGAGAAACTGCTTTGCTATTTCAAACTTTGCCTGATTTGTATAACCGGGGATTTCAATTATTTCAACTCTGTCGTACAAGGGTGCCGGAATATTGTTAAGATTATTTGCTGTTGCAATAAACATTACCTTTGACAAATCAAAGGGCACCTCAATATAGTTATCACGAAAGCTGTAGTTTTGCTCAAAATCAAGAACCTCAAGCAAGGCAGCAGACGGATCTCCCTTATAGTCACTTCCGAGCTTGTCTATTTCATCAAGCAATACAACAGGGTTCCTTGTTCCTGCCTGCTTAATTGCGGCAATTATTCTTCCGGGCATAGAACCGATATAGGTTTTTCTGTGACCTCTGATTTCTGCCTCATCATGCACTCCGCCCAGGGAAATTCTGACAAATTCCCTGCCAAGAGCCTTTGCAACAGATGAAGCAATAGAGGTTTTTCCCGTTCCCGGAGGTCCTGCAAGACAAAGCACCGTTCCGTCCGTACCGCCTGTCAGGCTGTGCACTGCAAGATGCTCAAGCACTCTTTCCTTAACGTCCTCAAGCCCATAATGCTCGCTGTCAAGTATTTTTCGTGCCGCCTCAATATCATGGTTGTCCTCGGTAAGTGTTTGCCACGGCAGCGCAAGAACGGTATCAAGATAATTCTTTAGAACCGTAACATCCGGAGATGTCGACGGCATCTTTGAAAGCCGCTCGGTATCCTTAAGTAGCTTTTCCTCGGTACTCTCAGGCAGCATAAGCGTCTTTATTCGGGTTCTGTAATCAGCAATTTCCTCTGAATATCCGTCCTTATCCCCAAGCTCCTTTTCAATGACTTTCATTTCCTCACGAAGATAGTACTCTCTTTGGTTTTCGTCTATTCGTTTTTTCACCTCAGCATCTATCTTTTTTCTTGTATTTGCAATCTCGGATTCATTTTTCAGAATAACAAGCAGCTTTTGTATTCTGTCATATACATCAATTGTTTCAAGCAGCTGCTGCTTTAAATCATATCCGCAGTTAATATTTGATGCAACGGCATCGGCAAAGCCTCCCATATTATTGGTTGAAAATACCGCTGCAAGCCTTTCGGGAGATTGGATTTTTGCTACAGTAAGATATTCCTCAAAGGCTGCCTGAACAGCTCTCAAAAACGCCTGATTAACTATAGGCTGTTCAGGCTCTTCTTCTTCAATATATTCAAATTCACCTTCAAGATACGGTGCCTGTCTTAAAAGACCGACAAGCCTTATTCGCTTACTCACTTCAACCATAACTCTTGCAGTTCTTGCACCGGTTTTTGCAAACTGCTTTATTCTTCCGCAGCAGCCCACCTTATATAAATCTAATACTCCGGGCTTTTCAGCCATTATATCCCTCTGTGTTACAAGCAGAATTTCATTGTCTGAATCCATTGCCCTTTCAATTGCCTTAATTGTAACCGAGCGTAAAACATCAAAGCTGACCGTCGTTCCCGGAAAAACAACAAGCCCTCTCAGCGCCACCACCGGCAGTGTTTTTTCTGTATTCAATTTAGTTTTCATCCTTTCAGTATTTATACCACCAAACAGAGCAAATCGATTAACAATCGTCTTTTGTCGCTCATATTTATATTATATAACATAATACTTCATTTTTCAACCGTTTTTTTGATTTTTTATAAAAGCGCCATATTACGGTCAAAGCATAAAAACACCCATTAAAAACAGGCACCTCACAGTGCCTGTTTGAGCTATTTTCTCAATTTGAATATTTTCACTCCATAGCCGTCAATATCAACATTGCCGCTTTCTTGTTTTCCTGTCAGCATATTTTCATATACTGTACCGGTTTTGAGCTTCACCTGTTTATCGGAGTAATTTTCAACAAATACATATTTATGCTCCCCATCCTCTCTTGAATGCGCAGAAACAAGGGGTGGCAGCTCACCGTCAAAGCTTCTCTCAATTTTTAGTGAATCCGCAAGCTCGCAATAGAAATCATTGCAGAAGTCGCCTGTATCTCTGAAAGCAATATAATATGCATTGCCCTTGCCATAGGAGTTTTTCAACAGTGCGGGACAGCCCTTATAAAAATCATCGGTATATTCCGCAAGCACCTCTGCTCCCTGTGGGTGAACCACCTCGCAATAGTCAACTGCCTTATATTCCCTTCCGTCAGACAATCTTACCATATTGTACTGACCGGGATACAGAGTATCCGTTTCCTCAGCCCACAGCCCGAAAACCTCCTTTAATTTTCCGCCCGGGAATCCACCCAGCCAGCAAAGGTCATTTTCATTCACAAGTCCGCTGATATATGTAAATACAAGAGTACCGCCCTTTTCCACATATTCGGCTAACCGTTTAATCAGTCCCTCATCGGTCATATAGAGCATTGGTGCAATAATCAGCTTATATTTCGAAAAATCGGCTTCGGCACCTATAATATCGGTATTTATGCCGTTTTTCCAGAATGGTGTATAATGAGCGTTAAGAGTCTCACGATATTTTTTCTCGTGCCTCTGAAAGCCTTGACATTCCTCAAGTGCCCAGGCGGACGGCCATTCATGTATAAACGCAACCTCGCTCTTAACTCTTGTTCCAACAACATCATCAAGCTTTTTCAATATATCTCCAAGCTCTGATACCTCTTTGAATACTCTTGTATTTTCATGCCCAACATGGTCAACAACCGCACCGTGAAACTTTTCGCTTGCACCTCTGCTCTTTCTCCATTGAAAATACTGAACCGAATCGGAGCCATGCGCAATCGCCTGAATTGATGACAGGATATGCATACCCGGTCTTTTCAGCTTATTGTACGGTACCCAATTGATACAGCTCGGTGTTGATTCCATCATCAGATAGGGTTTATCACCCTTCAAGCCTCTCATCAGGTCATGGGACATTGCCGCAGTCGATGCAACATTCTGTTGATTGTCACCGTGCCACATAGGATAATTGTCCCAAGAAACCACATCAAGCTCCTTTGCAAGCACACGATAATCAATTGCGGGACAAAATCCCATAAGATTTGTGGTAATCGGTACGCTCGGAGTTATCTCATGCAACGGCTTTGTTTCGCACCTGAAAAAATCAACGGTAATATCCGTAACAAATCTTTTCCAGTCAAGGTCAAGCCCATGGAAACCCTGCATTCCAATCGGTGACGGAGATTCAATCTCGTCAAAGCTGTTATATCTGTAGCTCCAGAAGCGTGACCACCATTCATGATTAAGCTTATCAATGTCATTATTATATTTTTTTCTGAGCCAGCTTCTGAAATTCTCCTGACAAAGCTCGCAATGACATTCTCCGCTTATCTCATTTGATATGTGCCATAAACCTAATGCCGGGTGATTTTTATATCTTTCGGCAAGCCTTTTGTTCAACTCAGAAACCTTTTTACGATATATAGGTGATGACATACAATGATTATGACGTAAACCATGAAGTCTTCTTACTCTTTCCGGCGTTACCCTTAAAACCTCAGGATATTTTTTGCTCAGCCATGCCGGTCTTGCACCGCTTGGTGTTGCAAGCACAGCCTTCATTCCGTTCTTGGCAAGCTTATCCATTATTGTGTCAAGGAAAGAAAAGTCATATTTTCCCTCCTCAGGCTCAAGCATCGACCAGGAAAATATACCGACCGATGCGGAATTCATTCCGGCAAGCTTCATCAGCCGCATATCCTCATCCCATACCTCAGGGGTTTCAATCCACTGCTCAGGATTATAATCAGCACCGTGAATCATATGTCCAAAGGCCGGAATAACCGAATTATATTTATCCATAGCTTATCCTCCGATTGTTATTTATGCATTAACGAGCTTTTGTGTATCGAGAGCAATCATAAGCTCCTCATTTGTAGGAATAACAAGAGTTTTAACCGAAGCATCGGAAGCACTGATATCAACAGCCTTACCTCTTACCTTATTAGCCTCATCATCAATTTTAATTCCCATAAAGCCAAGACCATCAACGATTGCTTTTCTTGAAGCGGCATCGTTTTCGCCTACACCTGCGGTAAATACAACAGCATCAACACCGCCCATAGCTGCGGCATATGCTCCGATTAGCTTCTTTACACTGTATGTAAACATATCAATTGCAAGAGCAGCCCTCTCGTTGCCCTCATCAGCAGCCTTTGTCAAATCTCTGAAATCGCTTGAAACTCCTGAAACACCAAATACGCCCGATTTTTTATTCATAAGTGCGTCAACCTCTTTTGCACTCATACCTTCATTTTCCATAATAAAAGTAACAACGGCAGGATCCATGGCACCTGTTCTTGTGCCCATAACAACACCGTCAAGAGGAGTAAAGCCCATTGAAGTATCTACGCACTTACCGCCGTCAACCGCAGATACGGAGGAGCCGTTTCCGAGATGACAGGTGATAATTTTTAAATCCTCTATAGGCTTGTTGAGCATCTTTGCAGCCTCAGCCGAAACAAACCTGTGGCTTGTTCCATGGAAGCCGTATTTTCTTATCTTGTGCTTTGTGTAATATTCATAAGGAAGTGCATACATAAATGCCTTTTTCGGCATTGTCTGGTGGAATGCGGTATCAAATACGGCAACCTGCTTAACCCCCGGCATAATTTTTTCGCAAGCCTCAATACCGATAATATTCGCCGGATTATGAAGCGGAGCAAGCGGTGAGCATTCTCTTAACGCTTCCTTAACCTTTTCGTCAATCACGCATGAATCGGCAAATATTTCACTTCCATGTACCACTCTGTGACCTACGGCGCCGATTTCCTCCATTGACTTGATAACTCCGCATTCGGGGCAGACAAGTGCATCAATAACCATAGAAATTGCGTCCGAATGATCCTTCATAGGCTTTTCAAACACCTTTTCAATTCCCTTGACAATATTCTTATGCGTGAGCTTTGAGCCGTCTATTCCTATTCTTTCACACAAGCCCTTTGCCATAACCTCCATCGAATCCATATCAATAAGCTGATACTTCAATGACGAGCTGCCGGCATTAATTACCAAAACCTTCATTTAAATTCTCTCCTTTTTAATGCTTTCATAATAATATATTTAATTTACATTTTGTCAAAAGATTAATTTAAGCCTTACTTTCCCTGTGCCTGTACGCAGGTAATTGCAACAACACCTACTATATCGTCGGCAGAGCAGCCTCTTGACAAATCGTTAATAGGCATTGCAATACCCTGAGTTACAGGGCCGTAAGCCTCTGCCTTTGCAAGTCTCTGAACCAGCTTATAGCCTATGTTTCCGGCATCAAGATCGGGGAATACCAAAACATTTGCTTTTCCTGCAACCTCCGAGCCGGGAGCCTTTGATGCGCCTACAGAGGGTACAATTGCAGCGTCAAGCTGTAATTCGCCATCCACCTTCAAATTCGGATTCTCAGCCTTACAGATTTCGGTTGCGGCAACAACCTTATCAACATCAGGGTGTTTTGCACTGCCCTTAGATGAATGTGACAGCATTGCAACAACAGCTTCCTTTTCAACAAGCAGCTCAAAGGATTCGGCAGAGCATGCAGCAATTGCCGCCAGCTTTTCAGGGTCGGGATTCTGCTCAAGACCGCTGTCGGCAAATATAAAGGTACCGTCTGCGCCGTATTCACAGTCCGGAACAACCATAAGGAAGAATGCCGAAACCAGCTTTACGCCCGGCTTTGTTTTTATAATTTGCAGACTCGGTCTTAAGGTGTTTGCGGTTGAATGACACGCACCCGAAACAACACCGTCAGCATCTCCTGCCTTAACCATAAGGCAGGCATAATACATATAATCGCCCAACGCGGTTTTCTTTGCGTCCTCGTATGTCAGTCCCTTTGATTTTCTTAATTCAACAAAAAGGTTTATGTATTCCTCTGTTTTTTCATATGTAAACGGATTGATGATTTCAGCTCCCGAAATATCAAGACCCTTGCTGTTTTCTTCTATTTCCTCAGGCGTACCGATTATGATAATATCGGCAATATCCTCCTTAAGAATTTTCTCGGCCGCTTCAAAGGTTCTTCTGTCCATTGATTCGGGAAGAATAATCTTTTTCTTGTCTGCCTTTGCTCTTTCCTTGATTTTGTCAATAAATGTACTCATTGTATAAACATTCCTTTCACACTGCCTACGGTTTAAGCACCTGTCATAATCATTCTATACTCAAAAGTCAGAAATATTCAGTGCTTAACACTGTTACAGCAATAAATTTCTACATTGCTATATTATATACCATTTTTTTTTAATTTACAAGTATTTCCGACAAAAAATATCAATAATATAAGAAATTATTTTATTTCTTCAATTGATTTACAGGAATTTATGCATTATGACATGACAGACAAATCCTTATTGCTTATGCCATATTATGTTCGGGAATTGCAGTCTTTGCATATATACAAAAAGACAATATGTACTTAAACAATGAAGGTACATATTGTCTTCAGACAGGATCAGAGCTTATTTTACATATCCGCTGCAGCCGATTTCTTTCAGAGCGGAAACCACCTTGGTAAAATCAATCTGCATTGAAAAGGAAATCTGACGAAAGTCATGCCATAAGTCATTGGAGCGAGCAACGAGAATCGAACTCGCATCAACAGCTTGGGAAGCTGTGGTTCTGCCATTGAACTATGCCCGCATATTTTTATATGCTATCTGTTATTATAAAGCAAAAATTTATTTGTGTCAAGTCCTATACAAAAAATTGCGAAATTTTTCTTCTTCTCATAAAATGATTTTATTTGTAAAAGGGTTTTAAAAATACTAAAAGCATATATACGGCAAAGCCGCAGAGCAAAAGCTCTACGGCAGTTTTTTTTATTCGGTATATACTGTTCCATCGCCCTCCGGCGGAGTCTGAGGCTGCGAAGGGGTATCCTGTTCAGGCTGTTCCGGCGAACTTGGCACAAAAGCAGACGAACCGCCCTCTGCCGGCATTGCATTTCCGGGCTGAGTACCGGTAATCAAGCCCGATGAGGGAACCGACGGAGCCTCTGTTGCGGCTGTGGATGCGGAACCTACAAGAACCTCGGCAGGCACCATTTTATAGGTGCTTCTTGTGATTTTATTTGAGCTTTTTTTCACTCCGTTTTCATATACGGTTTTATAGGTATCCACAACATAGCCCTTCTTGCCGCTTGACGTAACCTTTCTTGTTCCCTCCGGCAAAGAGGGATCGGGCGTTTCGGTTTGAGTGGGTTCTATTGTTGATACGGTCTTATTCGTAATCTCAATTTTTCTTTCGGGACTGTATTTTGCGCCGATAATTGAAACTGTAAGCTTTCTGCCGTTTACAACCGAATTAATTTTAACGGGGTATTCTGTATTATTTTTAAATCTGAAATCCAGGGAGCCGTATGACACTGTAGCGTCCTGACCGTTCGGAACATAGCCGACGGTAAGCGAATGATTATGACGCTCAACCACCGACAAATCGGCATACAGCACCGCACTGTACAGCGTACTGCTTACCTGACATACTCCGCCGCCTACACCCTGAGCGGTTTTTCCGTTTTCAAATACCGATGCAACCTTATAGCCGTTTGCCAACGAGGGATTTCCTATGGTACCGTTATAAGAAAAGGTATCGCCCGGCATTAAGATTTTTCCGTTAACAGCTTCTGCCGCCTTTTTAACGTTTGAAGCTCTGTTCTCGGACGAGCTTGAAAAATCCGATGTATATGATCCAAGAGTTGTGCTGAACAGATTAGCTTCAAGCTCCTTTTTTGTTTTCTTTGGCTGAATAATATTTGCAGGGAGCGTTGCCTTTTCCATATTATTCACCTTTTCTATTGCCTTTTTAAGCTCATCCTTGTCAAGCTCAACACCAATAATTTCATCACGGACAACAATGCCGCCTGTTTCGGTTTTATCATAATAAGCGTCCTGAGCAGGCTTGCATATTTCGTTGTAAATCTCATCCACATTTAAAAGCTGCGGCTCTGCATAATCAAGTGTTACCTCAATATTATCCTTGATTCCCTCGCTTACTGCGGCAAGGAATTGATTTCTTGCCACAGAGGTATCCTGATTTTGCCCCGGAGTTCCCGGAGTTATTGTCAGTGAAGTGTCGGAGTAGTCATATTGAGGGCCGGACGAAACACCGTTAATCGTCGTACCAAATTCAAACAGCAGCTTATCAAGCAGCTCCTGATTATAATCCGGAACGAGAGCAATCGTTTCCTTTCCGGTCATCAGCTTCAGCGCATAATATGCGTTTTTAAATATATTCCCTGATTTTCCTATTGCAACGGCTCTTCTTGCCGTTTCCTCCGCATCAACACACAGCTCAATATCGGCAGCATTGATTACCGTCGTCTGACCTGAGCATTTAACGGTATATTCCGCATCGGCAGGAATAAGGGCACTGACCGCTTCCGCAGCCTCCGCCTCGTTCATGCCTCCCACATTCAGCTCATTCACATAGATATTGTCAGCCACATTGTGCTTCGGCATAGAAAATGACAGCGCAACAACACATACAAGAAACGCAGCAATTACAACGGCAGGTATTATAATAAGCTTTTTATTTATTCCTGCTTTTGCAGGCGGGTTCTGCTTTCTTTGCCTTGAAGCGGCACTGCCCCTTTCTCTCGGTCTGTAGCTGTATTCATCAGCACTGTCAGTCTTGTTTTTATCCCTTACATCTGTACTCATATTAACTATCCCTCACAATTAAATTTATATATTGAATGCTTCAATTACATATATCAATCATTTAAAAAATTTTAAAAACTCATCAAGCTGTCTTGAATATGTAACCAAAAATGTATAAACCTCTTTATTTTCGGCAAGAATACCAAAGACGCGCCTGATATTTTTTACAAAAACAGGATCATAATCCGATATATTTAGCCCCTTTGCAAGCGGACAAAGTGATTTTGCTCTCGGATCGGTTATTATATCAAGCTCCCCCTCCTTATTAATATAAGGCGTTAAGGGGAAAATTCTGCATGCAAGAGGACGCTGGTATCTGTCACATTCTCCGCTGCAAAAAAGAATAGGTGTTTTCTTTTCTTTACTTCCGAAGGAGTATGAAAAATCCGATTTTTCAATTTTTGCCCAATCCGGCTTCAAGAGCTTATAAACGCTTTCTTCTCCCGGAAAAAGATACATTCCGCAGTCATCACCCTTACAGCACGCTTTGCCGCAAAGCCTTCCGCAATCAGCCTTTACCGGCGTATGATTGTCAAATAATCTGTATAGCTGCAAATATACATAAGCCGCATTCATATTTAACTCTCCTGTCATTTTTTTAATAAACGTTGGATATCCGTCTATTGTATTATTGTAACACATAATTCCGATAAAAACAATAGTAAAATCTGTATTTTTAACGTTGTAACATAAACAATAAATTTGTCAAAATTTAATAACAAAACTAAACAATTTCGTTACAATTTCAAATAATATCGGCTTTGCTGTTTCGTCAATTGAATAAAGGTCACCTTTGACACAAAAAATTCTTTTTATGCTTATCCTTCTATATTATGATTGGATGTAACAAATATGATTTTTTATTAATAAACATTTTTGGTATAAAATAATTACTTTCGGTAAAAATATCTATGTAAACGGAGTACAGGAAAGTTAATAGCTGCCAAAACTCAAAAAAATGAAAGGAATGTTAATATGAAGAATAAAAGACCGTCTAAATTTAACAAGGGAGGCTTATACATAGCCTTATGCTGCTTTGCATTAATTGCTGCGGTAATAGGCTATGCAGGAAGCAAGGATCATAAAACCACGCAGGACAAGGAACCCATAAAAATCGATTCTGACCGTATTGCCTCTGTAAATACTCCCGCTCCGGATACCTCCTTAAAGGGAAAGGTTACGGTTGAGATAAAGGATGAGCCGTCAAAGACCGAACAGCCTGCTCAGGAGCCTGTCGCTGCCAATGCCCCGGGCGAGGAGGAAAACGTTGCCGTTTCAAAAAATGTTGAGCTTAACGAGCCGGAATTTTCAGCGCCTGTTAAGGGAAAAACCGCAGCAAAATTTTCGGGTGACAAGCTGATTTATAATGAATTGCTTTCCGATTGGCGCACGCATAACGGAATTGATATTGTGTGTGACGAAAATGCGGCAATTCACGCGTCGGCTGACGGTATCGTATCGGAGGTATATGAATCCGCTCAGGGCAAAAGCGTAAAAATAGACCACTTAAACGGCTATGTAACAGTATATTCAAACCTGTCAGATCAGATTGAGGTAATAAGCGGTGACGAGCTTAATGCCGGTGATATAATCGGCAAGGTAGGAAGCAGCTCTGTTTCTGACTTTACTCAGGAGCCTCACCTTCACTTTGAAATACTTCTTAACAACGAATATGTCAATCCCGAGGAATATATAAATTAAAGTCCCCCCGTACCGATAAAATAACGGATATATTAAAAAAGACTCAGCAGTGTTTCGGGCTGAGTCTTTTTTATTAAATGCGCACAAGACAGCTCTGTTCAGCTGAAAGAAATGATGGAGGGTATAATAATTATACATCATTTCCAAGACTGCACGTATACACAAATTCAATCCTGTCACCGTCGGAAAGGGGATATCTTGAACAGCCGTAATCGGGCTTTTTTCCGTTAACCTTATATATCCAGCCCGACAGCTCTCCGCAGTCAAACTCATAAAGATTGTTAATCCCTTCAATATAAGCGCTGTTATATATAGGCGTATTCACATATTCCATATGTATTTTGTTTCTTTTCATTTCCCTTAAAAGCACATTGAATACGCTTTCTCCTTCATAAAAGGTCACTTTTTTTTCGGCAAAAATTATTCCGTCCTTCGGAACAAGCTCTCTTTTTTCGGGGTTAAGCCATTCCATATTTTTGAGTATATTATCACATCTTACAGAGAGAGTGCAACTCATTTCCTTATCGGTAATCACCGCATTTTCCGGCTCCTGAGGCTTCGGGACTCCCTCGGCAGTCTGTTTGGAGGAGTCATACATTTCAATCAGCTTTGATTTTTTCTTTTCCTCATTTTTCGACTCCCGTATACCTGTATTCTGCGGTTTTTTGATAACCTCGCTCCTCGGGCTGTCCGATGGTGCCTCTCCCTTTTCTTCGGCAGGCTTTACCGCTTCGGCAGTCTGCTGATTGACCTTATTATTTTCAAAGGAAGGTTCGGGGCTTGCTTCGGGTTTCTCCGTTACGGCAACATCGGTCTGATTTTCTTGCTCTTTCGCCGCTTCATTTGTCTTTTCCAAAGCCGTATCAGCCGATTCATTAACGCTGTTTTCGACTGTCTGTACAGGCTGCGGATTGCTTACGCTCCAGCCCTGCAAACCAGGTGCGTTTCCTCCCCACCGGAATACCGCCGCAAGGACAACTGCTATTATTACAGCTCCTATTATTTTTCCCTTTGTAATTTTCATTTCTTATCCCTGCTCATTCTTATAAAATTTCTCTGTCCCCTGCAAGCAAGGCACTTCTGTGCACGTTATAAAACTCAACATCAAAACCGTCAATATACTTTTTCATTGCCTCAAGAACGGTATCAGGCTTGAGATTATAGGTATTTCCCGCATCAATACACATTTTAAGAGTTATTTCCTTATTTGCTTCATCTATTATTTCAAGGCTGTGTATATGAGGTCTGATATCGGCTTCCTTTACTCCGCTTTTACTTTTTTTCATCACATTAATAGCTTTATTTTCAAGAAAAGCATTAATATCGGGAGCAGGACAGCTCTTAAGCTCGCATCGGCATATATATATCGCTCTGTCAAGCGAGGAAAAATCAATCTCTTTCCCTTCTGTCCTCTTTACTCTGATAATTTCAAAACCCTTAGGAAATGCGGAATTTATAATCTTCTTTAATTCCTCCTCGCCGTAATCCTCCTCAAAGGCTATTTTCATAAGCTCTCCGTCCGCCGTTACACCCACCGAAAGCGGCAGTGCAACCGACATTAACGGATGGGGATTGAAGCCCTGAGAAAAGGACATGGCAAGCCCTGCTCGTCTGATAACTCTTTGTATAAAACGCACAAAATCAAGATGCGAAATATATTTAACCGCTTCCCCTCTTTTATATTTCAAAACATAATTACTCATAGCAAACCCCCGTACCAAAGCAGGACGCACCGCAGCCTGCGCATTTTTCGCGGCAGTTCGGTGTTGTTTCCGCTCTTTGTGACCTTTCATATTCCTTAAGGAAAAACCTTTTTGTCACACCGACATCAATGTGATCCCATGGCAAAACCTCGTCAAGCGCTCTTTCTCTTAAATAAAAATCCGGATTTATCCCACATTCGTTAAAGCTCTCCATCCATTTATCGAATTTAAAGCAGTCATTCCATCCGTCAAAGCGGCATCCATTTCTTACCGCAGTCACGATAACGTCAATCAAGCGTCTGTCTCCCCTTGCAAACACACCCTCCAGATAGCTTGTATGATTATCATGCCAGCTGTAGCGTATTCTTTTTGATTTTATGGCAGATTTTAAGATATTCTGCTTTTCTACGATTTGCTCCCTTGAGTCCTGAGCGCACCACTGAAATGCGGTAAAAGGCTTTGGTATAAAGCTCGATGTACTTACGGTAATATTAATATTTTTTGCTCTTTCCTCCTTCGGTATTTCAAAGTAGGTATCAAGCACCTTCTGCGCAAGCTCTGCAATCCCTTCAACGTCCCGGCTTGTTTCGGTAGGCAGACCGATCATAAAATACAGCTTTACATTTGTCCAGCCGCCCCTAAACAGCATGGCTGTGGATTGGAGAATATTTTCTTCATTTATATTCTTATTTATAACATCTCTGAGCCTTTGCGTTCCGGCTTCGGGAGCAAAGGTTATTCCTGTTTTCCTGACCTTCTGCACCTTGTGCATAAGCTCAAGGGAAAAATTATCTATTCTCAGGGACGGCAGCGACAGACCTATTTTTTTCTTTTCCGTAATGTCAAGAAGGTTATCTGTAAGCTCCGCAAGCTGAGTATAATCGCTTGAGCTTAAAGAGGAAAGGGATATTTCGTCATAGCCACTGGTGGTTAACAGCCTGTCGGCAAGGCAGGTGAGAGTATCCGCCCTTCTTTCACGCACCGGTCGGTAAATATATCCTGCCTGACAAAAACGGCAGCCTCTGATACAGCCTCTGAATATTTCAAGCATTACCCTGTCGTGTACAATTTCACCGTACGGTACTATTACCTTATCGGGCGTAGGAGCCGAATCAAAGTCAGTCATTATACGCTTTTTTATACTGCTCCTTGCATGGGCATTATTCGACGTTACCGATTTTACCGTTCCGTCGGCATTATAGCTAACATCATAAAAGGAGGGGACATATATTCCCTCAATATCCGATATTGCCTCAAGATAGCTCTGTCTTGTTCTTCCGGGGTTCTTTTTCCACTCCTTGTATACGTCTATAATTTCGCATATCATTTCCTCGCCCTCGCCAAGCATGAAATAATCAATGGCATCGGCAATCGGTTCCCCGTTATATGCACAGGGGCCTCCGGCACATACAAAGGGGTCATCAACGGTTCTTTCCCTTGCATAAATCGGTATTCCCGCCAAGTCGAGCATATTTATGACATTTGAATAGCTAAGCTCATATTGAAGCGTGAAGCCTATCATATCAAAGGTTCTTATTTCGTCACCCGTTTCAAGCGCAAACAGCTTTAAATTACGCCTGCGCATTTCCTCCTCCATATCTATCCAGGGCGCAAAAACCCTCTCGCAATAGGTATCCTCACGCAGATTAAGCACATGGTATAATATCTTTAACCCCAGATGCGACATGGCAATTTCATATACGTCAGGAAAACAAAATCCAAATCGTACCTCAACCTCCGCCGGATTCTTAACGCACATATTAAGCTCTCCTCCGGTATACCTTGTCGGCTTCTCCACATTTTTCAGTATTTTCTCTCTTTCAGTAAACGGCATTTACGTTTTCTCCCTTTATTTCTATTGTTTAATTTATTATTTACGTATTTATTGTATTATTTTTGTAATTATACATCATCTGAACCGGCTCTCCCTGTGTAATTTCTCTGTCGGGATTGTTGGATTCAATATTTGTCAGCAGCTTCATATCACTTTTCGACCTGTTTTTTTATATTTTCCTTTCTTTTGTTTCTTTACAAATATGTTGTCTGTCAAATGTAACTTTAACAGCCTGTACCTTATTATAGCACAAAGTTCTCAAACAGTCAATCCGTATGTTAATTTGGTTAGTGTCAAGTAAAAGTTGGCAAATTTTTTCGTCTTAAAATTATGCATATTGCTTAATTTTTCTTAAATTTTTGTATGTCAATTAAAACCTATCAAAAAATAGATTAAAAATTCATT
>Ga0256406_1002789_pt1 | contig 23530 bp, 20 predicted proteins | sample RumenRJG_03DNA_FD_185986 | JGI IMG/M metagenome (GOLD analysis project Ga0256406, IMG submission 185986) | Bovine rumen microbial communities from Lethbridge, Alberta, Canada - RJG_03 | ecosystem: Host-associated > Mammals > Digestive system > Stomach > Rumen | place: Canada: Alberta | collected... | reverse complement strand
TGGTTAAGGTTAACTTTTTGCACCCATTTTTCGTAAAACATGGTCTTTAAAAATATCTCTTGACTGTTTTTGCCTGTAGAGCGTATATAGACGTACCTCAAAGGCTGGGGTTAGTTTCGTAGTATTTATGCACTGCCTCTTTATGTACTTGCCATTATGCTTCTTCAATAGCGCCAACCGGGCAGTTATCCTTTGCTTCCGCTGCGGAAGCCTCTGCCTCCTGAGGCACATCTCCGTCGATCGCTGTAGCCGTTCCTGCATCCGTAATGGAAAATACTTCCGGGCAGGTAGATTCACATAATCCGCATCCGATACAACCCTCATTCACTCTGTATTTCATGATCAATTCCCTCCTTGTAAGATCCTGCAGGTTTTTGCAGTTCATCTGCCATTAACATGTCGATAAATCACACACTCACTGCCACAATACAGACACATGTGACGCATAGCGTCACGTGAGTTTACACAGTATCCTGACGCTGTTTGAAGTGCTTGTATTTCTCAATTTTCACGCTTCCAGCGTCAGCAGCAGTGCCATCTTGAACTTTCCATCTGCCTTCACGTAGTGCTTCCCGCCCTTCGCGAAATGGAAGTTCTCACCGGCATGAATCGGATATTCCTTACCCTCATATCCGATCACACCGTTGCCATCCAGTGCAAAAACAATCGCCTCGCCCGGCGCTGCATGCTCTGAAAGTCCGGTTCCCGCGTCAAACGCCAGAAGGGCGAACTTCATGCCTTCACCATGCATGACATCCATGTTGACGATCTTTCCGTCCTGATACGGAACCAGATCCGCCAGTTTGAATACCTCTCCTGCCTTAACCAGTTCGTTCATATGATCTTCCTTTCTGAGGGTGATTTCCGTATACACGACACCCTCCGCCGTTTTCATGCCGACCGTTGCATTTGCCGGAACCAGCATGCAGTCTCCGGTTTTCAGCTCCACCGATGCAACGTCAGTTCCGTATACGTCCAGCACACCGTCCGCTACAATGATAATCTGGCGGTCGGGATGCGTCTCGGCACTGATGTCCGTGCCTCTGGCCAGCGAAAAATAGGTGATGCTGTTCAGTCCGTCATATATATTTTTCGAAACCGTGCACCCCGGTACCGGTGCGTTATCTCTCGCAATGGAAAAAACAATGCCTGCTTTCTCTTCCATGATGGCACCTCCTGACATCCACTCTGTTCCCATCCACGGTTCAGATTTCTGTATCCATCCTGTTCCCGTCTGACAAGTATAAGATACGACGCAGCATGTCTTCTGTATGTTGTCATCACAACAAAATTGATTTGTGAAAAATATACAACAGAATTGATTTGCAAAAACGCAGCGTTTCACTCCGCCCAGCGAATTTCCTTTTCAAACGGATATTTCACGCCCAGCTGCGCACGGATATGATCCATCAGCTCCATCATATGGATACTCTCATCATGCGGCATGCTCTTACATTCCGTGAGGCCCTTACGCAGAGCATCTGCGGCCTCGATGACCTCGTATTCATAGCCGGTAAACTGTGCGGGGCAGTTTGTTTTTTCAATCAGCTGATCATTATCGTCAAAAATGGCCACTGACTGCGGATTGTTGATATTCTCAACAATGATATAGCCGTCTGTGCAGTAGATAATGCCCTTTCTGTCGCCTCTGGCCTTCATGCCCGCGGTCAGATGCGCCGTCTTCCCGTCTTTCCATGTGAGAAAAACAGAGTCTGTCTCATCAACACCGGTGCTCGTGTACGTGCAGCGCGCGTTTACGCTGTCAGCTCTTCCGAAAATCATTTCTGCGAAGTTCAAGGTATAGACGCCGACGTCGAGAAGCGATCCTCCGGCGAGCATCGGATCCGTCATTCTCCTGTTCTGGGAAATTTTATAGGAAAGATTTGCCGTTATGGTCTGCGGCGTGCCGACCTTTCCTGACCGAACGGCATCGTTGATGATCTGCCGCATAGGCATATAACGCGTCCAGATTGCTTCCGTAAGCAGGATCTTCTTTTCTTCCGCGTGCGCGCAGAGCTTAACAGCCTGCAGTGCATTGACCGTGAATGCTTTTTCACAGAGCACAGCTTTTCCGGCATCGATGCACATCATGGCACAGCGATAATGTTCACTGTGCGGTGTGGCGATGTAAACGAGATCGATATTGTCATCTGCCAGCATCGCCTCGTAGCTTCCGAAAGCTTTCGGAACGGCATATTCCGCCGCAAAGGCGTCTGCTTTTTCCTGACTCCGGGATGCAACAGCATACAACTCCGCGCAATGTTCCCCGCCCTCGTTCATCAATCTGATGGTAGTTGCCATGGTACCCGCTATGCTTCCCGCTCCCAGGATACCGACTCTGATTCCTTCTGATGCCATAATAATGATTCCTCCTCCAAAAATGGTGATAACAGCTTACGGTTTCCGCGTTGCCAGTCACTGTCATTATTATAAATCGTGCGGCTGATAACTTTCCATCCCCTTCTGCGACAAATGCACAGCTGTTCAAACCGTTCTTATCCGGCTATACTGTATTCGTCCGACTCATGCCGGAAGCTTCATAACCCGCATCTTCCGCCAATTTCCGCTGACGCACTGACATGTCCGAAGCCCTGTGATATACTGAACGTGCAGGTATTTTGACACTACAGAAAGAGGGAGAAAATGAAAGCAGGATCAAAGAGCGGTTTTAAAAAAGTCATAGAAAAGTACAATAATACCAGCCTGATACTGAGAATCCTGTGCGGCATTATCATCGGTGCTGTTCTGGCTCTGATCTGGCCGGGAGCGATCAGCTGGCTTCCCACGCTGGGAGATCTGTTCGTAGGCGCACTGAAAGCCATTGCACCGGTACTCGTATTTGTTCTGGTAGCGTCAGCACTGGCGCAGGGAACAGGAAAGCTGGATAAGAGATTCGGCACGGTTATTTTTCTCTATATGCTGACTACCTTCCTGGCAGCCTTTGTCGCGGTCGTGGCAAGCTTCATGTTCCCGCAGACCATGGTCCTGGAACAGGCTGCGACGGCAGATACCGTACCGCAGGGCATCGGAGAAGTAATCTACAACCTTCTGATGAACGTGATTGCCAATCCGTTCGGCGCCCTGACGAATGCGAACTATATCGGCATTCTTTTCTGGGCAGCCATCTTCGGCGCTGCCATGAAGAGGATCGCTTCCGTCGGCAGCAGGGAATTTATGAAAAATGTAGCTGACGCGGTCTCTCAGATAGTGCGCTGGATCATCAATCTGGCACCGTTCGGCATCCTCGGCCTCGTTTATAACACCGTTTCCACGAACGGCCTCGCTATTTTTACGACCTATGGCAAACTGCTGCTCCTTCTGGTGGGGTGCATGGCGTTCGAATCGCTGATCGTCAACGGCATCGTAGCAGCTGTCGCGCTGGGGAGAAACCCTTATCCGCTGATTTTCCGCTGCATAAAAGAGAGCGGCATCACGGCTTTCTTCACCAGAAGCTCTGCCGCGAATATTCCGATCAATATGAGCCTCTGCAAGAGACTGGGACTGGACGAGGATCTTTACTCCGTATCGATTCCGCTTGGCGCTACGATCAACATGGACGGCGCAGCGATTACGATCACCGTAATGACACTTGCGTGTGCCAACACCGTTGGTGTCGCCGTCGATGTGCCGACAGCACTGATTCTCTCTGTGCTATCGACACTGGCTGCCTGCGGAGCATCCGGTGTGGCCGGCGGTTCTCTTCTGCTGATCCCCATGGCATGTTCCCTGTTTGGCATTTCGAATGACACAGCCATGCAGGTTGTTGCCGTCGGATTCATCATCGGCGTCGTTCAGGACTCCGTCGAGACCATGCTGAACTCCTCCGGCGATGTCGTATTTGCCGCCATCGCTGAATATCGCGACTGGCTGAAACAGGGCAGAAGACTTCCCGGATTCATGTATTCGAAAAAAGAGCGTGAGCAGATGCACATCTCGAAGGATTTCCCCGGCGATACCAAAGATACTGTGCGGGAGGCAGAGATTGCATCGAACGCGGAGCTGGAGTACAAATAAAAAGTGTAAATACGCATCACTAAAATCGGACAGGATAATCCGTCTGATACACCATCCCATCCCTGGAATAGAGTGCTTAACGCACTGAACATCGATGGAAGAGCTCAATCCATAAAATACAAAGTATAAGATTGAAAAAAACGGGACTTTCCATGGCCGTTACTGCCGTCCGGGCAGTACAGCCGGGAAAGTCCCGTTTCTGTATCAGGTTATAAAATGGCATACATCGGAATCGCGGATCTCCGCCTCATTTAAATAGCCACACCGCTGCCACCGGAAATACCGCGCAGCAGATGATCAGGAAGACAATATCTTTTTTCATCACACGCTCCGGCTGATAAGTCGTCCGCTCTTCGTGACCGTCAAAACCCTTGGATTCCATCGCAATGGACAGTCCCTCTGACCATCGCACGGATTTCACCATCAGCGTGATCAGAAGCGACGGGGAGAACGGATAGACGTGAATCCCCCTGGCGCGGAACGCCATGCGGGTACGCCTGAACTCCTGCGACATCTTCGGAAACAGCCCCCACGCCGCCAGCAGCCCATAGGCAAAGACCTGCGGCACGTGCAATTGCTTTTCAAAGGAGCGGATCATACGGATCCGGTCCGTCGTAAAGGCATACAGGAAACCGATCCCCGAATAGACCAGAATCCGGCTCGCAAAAATCATCCCGTTCCAGACTCTGCTGTTCCGCAGATGCTGATTGGACAGATTGACAACTGTGATTTCAGCATCCGAACTGGTAAAACGATATCCGGTAAAAAATAATCCGACCGCCAGAATCAGAATGGGGACCATCGCGGCGAGGTATCCCTTCCGGTTTGTCTCCGAGCTCAGGATCATGATGGCTGTCAAAGCAAAGACAGCCATATTCAGAACCGGATTATGCACAAAAGCAATCGTAAAAGTTACGACAATCAGCCCGATCAGCTTACAGGAGGGATTTATCTGTTTCAATTATTTTTCCTCCCTCCAGTGTCAGAATACAGTCCGCATAATCCTTCGCGAGCTGATGGTCATGCGTTGAAAAAATCATGACGATGCCCAGCTTCCGGACCTGCGCGCAGAGAGAGTCCATGAGGGCGATCGTATTTTCCCTGTCCTGCGCATAGGTCGGCTCATCGCAGAGGAGAACCCTGCAGGGATAGGTCAGCAAAGCGGCTACGCCGAGTCTTCTCTGCTGTCCCTGGCTCAGCATATAGGGAGAAATATCCCTGTAACGCCACAGCTTGATTTTTCGAAGGATCTGTTCCGTCGTTTCCTCCGCATCCGGCTTCTTCCGCAGAGCCGCCATAATCTCTTCTCTGACCGTCCCGCCGATGAACTGATCCTGCGGATTCTGCGTGACAAAACCAATTTTGCCGGCATCTCTCCTCCGGAATTTCCGGATGTCGGTGCCTTCCAGACGGATCACGCCGTCGTATCTGTTCATGCCTGTCATGGTCCCGAAAAAGCTGCTCTTGCCGGCGCCGCTTTTCCCGGTCAGTGCATAAATCCTGTCCTGATAAAACTTCATGCTGGCATGAGACAGGATCACCCTGGCGGGGGTGCTGCCGGAGGGCGGATAGACCAGAGAAAGATCCTCCATGGTCAGCACCGGTTCAGTGGGGCTGGACGTTCCTCCTGCCGGTACCCACTTAGTGAAACCGGAAGTCCCTGCTGTCGGAACATGCTCAGTGGGTGAGCCAAAAGCCACTGCTGTCGGAACATGCTCAGTTGATGGTTCAAAAAAACCTGCTGTCGATTCATCCGGGTATGATTTTGATGATGGTTCGGACTCCTGTCCTGTTGGACCCGGGTTCGATGGTGCTTCATCCTTCTGTCCCTCTTCATGAGGAAATGATTTCCCCGAAAGATAGGATTTCCCCGGCACTTCCGCGCCGTGCGCCTCCATCTGCCGATACACATCCGGATCATCCATAGCAACGGATTCCTGAATGCCGCCGTTCTCCATAAAGCAGATAATGTCTGCGGCACCGGTCCAGTTGTCCAGCCTGTGGTCAACCGCCAGGATGCCCGTACCTCTTTCTCTGTGCAGGCGAACAAGCTTCTGTATGATCTCTGCCGCCGAATCGACATCGATATTCGCGAAGGGTTCATCAAGAAGTAGCCATGCGGGATCAATCGCCGTGACGCAAGCCAGCATGACCTTCTGCTTCTCCCCGCCGGACAGCGTGACGAATTTTCTGTCCCGCAGATTGGAGATGCCGCAGAATTCCAGCGCAGCCTCCGCCCTCTCCTTAATCTCTTCAGGCTCTGTCCTCAGATTTTCGAGACAGAAAACCAGTTCATGAAAAGGCGTATCCATGCAGAACTGCAGATCCGGGTTCTGAAACATCATGGCCGCCAGCTTTGCTTTTTCCGGAGCGGAAAGGTCCGCCATTTTCTGTCCTTCTATGAGAATATCTCCCCCTCGGAGAAATCCGGCATTTTTCGGATAGATGCCGGCAACCGTGAACAGAAATGTGGACTTTCCGCAGCCGGAACGCCCGGTGAGAACCGTTATTTTATTTTTATCGAATGCACAGCTTACGTGATCGAGCGTGTTTTTTCCATCCTCGAAATACGAAAAGCTGAGGTCTTGTACCGTTATACTCATCTGGTTATAAAACAGCTTGGATTATGTACTATAATACTCATCCGTCATAAAACAGTCGGGATTATGTTCTGTCGGACATAAAAATGTTGAAATCATGCACATGGCTGCCTGTCCGTTCAGTGGGGCAGGCAGCATTCAGCCACGCGATCTGTCAGCGTGGCAGGTAGTCATTTGTCCACTCGTCATCCCATCTTCTGGAGATCACACCGGTTTCCTTCATCAGCTCTGCCATCGGCTCCCAGTGCTCCGGCTCAATTTTTCCCCAGTGACCGTTCTCATCCAGCAGGTTGCAGGATACATGGCGCTGGCTGGCCTTCAACATTTCATCCGAGCAGCCCTCCGGCATGAACTCCTTTACTTCCATGATGGTCTCATCAGGATGAGCCGCCACCTCCTGGAATGCCTGATCGGTAATCTCCAGGAACTTTCTGATCGCATCCGGATGCTCCGTCAGGATCTTCTTTGTCGCTGCCATCGCCGGCGCGCAGAAATTGAAGACCGGATCATAATCCCCGAGGTTAAAATAATTGATCTCTTTTCCTGCCGCTCTGAGCACGTAGTTTTCCCAGTTTTCGTACACCCAGGTCGCATCGCACACCTTGCCGAGATCGCCGACAATATCTCCAACGTCCTTCTGCACGAGAATGACCTTGCTGTAATCGCCGCCGTCCTCCTCAACAATATGGCCGATCGTCTTGTGGAACCATTCCGGTGCCCAGTGAGAAAGCCGTTTTTCCTCCAGCTCACGCGGACGGGTGATGCCGGATTCCTTCAGCGAGACAATGCCGGAATCGCATTTTCTGTGGAAAGTCGCAATGGCGGTGATCTCCGTACCCATGTTTCTGAGGTCGAGCATGGAATTTTCAGGTCCGCAGATGATATCCGCACCGTGAAGCGCCATCACCCCATGCACTTTTCCATCGATCTCTACATCCAGTCCCGCATCCTTATACCAGCCACGCTTCTGGGCAATCAGAATTCCCGTATGATTTGTATTCGGAAACCAGTCCAGCACAACCTTGATATGTACCATTGTCAATCCTCCTCGTCGTATACAACGGCTTTTTTCACATTCTGTCCGATGGCATATTTTTTCATGACACCGGTCTTCGCCAGTCCGTCACCGATCAGCTTGCAGATCAGCGCCGAAAAAACAAACGCGCTGATGGACCGGATCACGAGATGGCCTACATGCATCATCGGTGCCAGCATGTAATACTGCAGATAAAACAGCTCATAAAAATAAATGAAAATTCCCGACAGGACACTGGACACTGTCATGCTCAGAAGATTCCACTTTTTGTAACGGAACAGGGCAAATCCCAGCTCTGTACCTGCTCCCTGAATCAGTCCGGTGATGACGACAGCAACGCCGCCGGAATTTCCGAACAGCAGCTCAAGCACTGAAGCCAGAAGCTCTGTGATGAGGCCGACGCCCGGTCTTCTGATGATATAGGCAGCCAGTGTTCCCGCCATAAACCATACGCCATAGATGACATCAAAGGCGAAATCCGAGAATCCCGTACCTGTCAGTGCTGCCGAAATACCAAGGCCTACATTGAAAACGGCCAGATACACAATGGCAAAGATCAGACCGATACATGCCATCAGGATGACATCTCTCAGTTCCCAGCTGTTTTTCTTTTTTTCCTGCGTTTGTGACATAAAAAAAACCTCCTTATTCTTCACGATAAAGAGATTCCAGGTAACATGATTTCTCCCTTCGCCGGCATTATCCGAACAGGTTCATGGGTCAGACAATCTTTCTCAGCCTGCCAGCTGTGCAGGCTCCCCAGAATCACTTCATATAAAATTTGACCATTGCTATTCTATGCTTTACTGGCGTGTTCGTCAACGGCGGTCGGAAAAATGATGTCAGTCATTTCCAGCCGTTTCTAGCCACTACACACATGGAGACTTCCAGCCTCGACACGCTTTCGCATCCGGCACAGCAACAATCTCTCAGCAAAGTGTCTGAAGATAACCGTCAATGTCGGCTATGAAATCCTGCGTATGGCTCTCGTAATGCGCGAATTCTTCCGTCTGTGCTTTCTCTATGCAACCCGCCAACTCATTCATATCCGTACACATGAGGATCAGGTGTGCTTCGGAGAACTGAGATACCAGCTGCTTCTGATGATCATCCACGTGCTCTCCGTAAGCGGCAAGTCGCGGAACCGCGATGACACGTTTGCCCTGTTTCAGAGCTCCGATAATCGCGCCGCTGCCGCCGTGGGTGATGACCAGATCGGCCTTTCCCTCAGCCTCACGAAAAGCATCGCGGTCCATGAAGGCACTGTATGCGTAATGGACCGGCTGATAGGTACTGTAGCCCGTCTGTGCAAAAACATCTTCGGTAATTGTCCCGTTCCCGACCAGCTCATCGACTGCTTTCAGCAGACGGTCAAACGGAAATTTCTGAGAACCCACTGTCACAAATATCATCCCACAGCCCCTCTGGCATACTGCCACTTGTCGAAATCAATAGATACCGCCGACATATTTTGCCTTTGGATAAAATTTGAGCATGGAAGGCCACTGCACATAGAAACGGTCGGCGAAGCGATACAGAAAACGGCCTGTCTCCGTCGGTCCGCTGACCTTCGCGAACGATTCGATATAGATCAGCTTTCCGCCGCGCAGCTTCTGCAGCAGGCAAAGCGGTACGACGGCCAGCACACCGGTCGTCACAACGACATCCGGTTTTTCCCTGTGCAGGATGGAGATGGCTTTTGCCGCATTGGCGATCAGCTTCAGCGGGAAACTTGCCTCCCGCCGGTTCACCTGCAGCAGATACCACGTATCCGTCCCTGCTAGCGGTTTGCTGTAGCGGGTCTTCTCCGTTACGACGAAGCTGTCGTATTTCCGCATCAGCGGCTCCAGCATCATGAGCTGCTCATAATGACCGCCCGATGAGGCCGCAAAACAGATTTTTAATTGCCCGCCTTTACCCTTCTTCATAAACTACCGCGCCTTCTCTTCGCCGGATATACGTACATGAAATTCCTAACCTTAAATCCGTGACTGAAACCCATGTGAAAATTCAGTCTGAAAATCCGCATGAGAAATCTGCGTTAAGAATTCATGCCAGGACCCAATGTGTGAAATCCACCAGGAAATCATGCACTATATCTGTAAATTCTACTATCAGTGATAACGTTCCACAGCCTGCTCCAGCATTTTTCTGCTTTCTTCTCTCAGCTGCAGGATCTTCTCTTCCGGCCATCCGCTCTGCTCAACCTCTCTCAAGGTCTCCAGCACTTTTTCCGGAGAGTCCGATACCGACAGGCAATATTTTTCACGGTCAAAAAGTCTGAAAAATTCACGCAGCTTGTCGTCCCAGACTACGGCGACCGACGGCACCTGCAGCGATGCCGCAATGATATGGCTGTGCAGGCGGAACGAAACGATGCTCCGATAACCGCTGATCTGACGAACCAGTCCTTCTGCGTTTTCCGGCGGCGCTGCACAGCAGCTGTCCCTCTGCTCTTTCGTCAATGACGGAATCTGATCCAGAATATACGATGCAAAAAGCTGATCCCTGTTATCTCCATTGGTAAAAATCTGCCAGCGGACCCCGTTTTTATTCAGCAGGCAGATAAGCCGTTTCCAGAACCGCACGGCTTTTCCCATCGGGATGCTGCCCGGATACATGATGCCCAGACCGATCGGACCGGCGCTTTGTTTTTTGTTCACATGATACACATCAGCAGCCCAGAGCCCGGGATCCGCGGCAAACACCGCCCGCCGGACACCTTCGCTGTTCCACCCGGAATTTTCCTCAGGAGCCGGCCTCTTATCTTCAGCGCCGTCTTCTCGCCCGGAATTCTCCTCAGAAGCCGGCCCCTTATCTTCAGCGCCGTCTTTCTGCCCGGAATTCACTTCAGAAACCGGCTTCCTGACACAATTACCGACATGCGATCCGGCCTCTGCGTCAAAATATCGCTGATTCACTGCGTTCAGATGATCTCTCACAGAAAGCCAGGCAACCGAAGACGAATGAAGTGCCTCTTTCAGTTCCCTGTTCAGATTCCTGCTGTGACACGGCCCGGTTCCCAGCGCATGAAGAAACACCGGAACATGCCGTTCGCCAAATGCCCGGATATAAAAGGAAAGCTCATGGCTCATCAGATCCGTTAGCAGCTGGCCTCCGGCAAATACGACAAGGTCGCAGGGTTCCTCCGCGATTTCCCGCATGGCAGCGCCGTATTTTTCCAGCACATACTGCTCATGCTTCAGCTGGCTGTCATATGTCGTATGCTGCGTCAGCCAGGTCCTTACCTGTACACGGCGCCGCTGCTTTCTGATCATCTGCATGCTGACATCCGGCGATGCCGCATATTCCCTGCGGCCCCAAATGTCGCGGATCACTATCTCATCCGCCGGAAAAGTCTCGCGAAGCCAGGATGCCACGCAGTCGCAGATGACCGTGTCACCCAGATTCATCGAATAATAATAGCCTATTACCAGTATTTTCATGCTCAATCAATATTCTCAGCTCAGCGCGCTGTTTACTTCTGCGCAAACGCCCGCTCCACAATTCGCCTGACGGTGTCCGCATTGTCGGTGTCATCGAAAAATTTACGCGCAGCCGCCGAATAACGGTCGTAATGCTCTTCCATATCATCCAGCGCTTCGGCGACAGCCGCAGGATCATCAAAATTTACACACCGCCCGGCGCCGCTCGCACCGACTGTCGAAGTCAGACCGGGGACCTGATTGGCAAGCACCGGAATGCCGAAGCCCGCCGCCTCATAGATCTTGTTCGGTGCGCAATAACGGTTATTCAGCGTGTTGTCCTTATAATAGGCCACGCAATATCGGGCATGCGAGGTGATCTCCAGGTGCAGCGGTGCCGGCACAAATCCGAGGTTCATCGTGTACGGATAAGCCTCCTTCAGCTTGCTGACGAATTCGTTGTCGCCGCTCCCGATAAGGACCAGCCACAGCGGATCATGCGCTCCTGAATATCTCACGTTCTCATCATGCTCTCCGGAAACTGGAGCGTCCGAATCATGCCCGCTGCTGGTCTCCTCACTTCTGCGCTTCTCTTCATATGCCGCCAGCGCTTTTGCCAGCGGCATCAGATCGCGGTCCGGCGAAAAAATACCCTGGTACAGCAGTACCTTTTTCCCCGCCATCTGCCGGATCCGTTCCCTGTTCTCCGGCGTGCTGCCCTCCAGATTTCTTTTGCCCGGATGCAGATAAGGCTTATTCGGAAGCACAAACGGATCCTCCCGGAGATGCCAGTACTGTTTCATCAGTGCAGCGCGATGGCTCTCGCAGGCTGTCGTCACATCCGCAAATGCCGTGTAATTTTTCATGTGCTTCTGATAGTCAGGCTTTTCATAGAATTCCAGCGCATTCTGGATCAACCGGTTCTGCTGTTTCCAGAAACGGGGATAGCTCATCAGTGATTTTTCCGTCCCGAGCCAGACAGCGGTGCGGCTGTCTGCATTTGCCCGGAAATACCGATGCAGCATGGACTGATATCGCACGGCATTCGCAGCCTTGCGGAACAGCTGTCCGCGTCCGCTTTTTCCCGTGGAAGGTTCCTTCCGCATCATGGTGCAGGGAATGCCGCGTTCACGGAAAAGCTTCTGCGTCGCCGCATTGCACCATGTCGTCAGCACACGCACATCGACGCCCAGATCCTTCAGAATCAGGACCTCCGAAACGCACGGCGGCTTTGTGCTGATCTCCTCCTGTGTAAAATAAATGATTCGCTGTTCTTCACTCATAATTCACTCTGCGACGTCTGTGATGCCATCCGCATCCATAACGTCCTGGTTCGTTCTTCTTATTTGCTACCATATAAGATAAGTCATCCACAGACATGAACGTTCAGGATCAGCCATCCCTGTGTATACCCGTTCAGATTAAGCTTTCCTTAATAACCGCTCAGGGCGCGTCAACTTCAGGTTCTACCGCTCCAGATAGGTCGATATGATCCGCCAGCAGCCCCTCGCCGCCAGAAAACGGAAGATCCTGTTTTTTCTGCAATCTGCCTCTTTTCCTGCTCCGGAACGGAACAGCGGGGCAAAAGCATCTGTCTGCTTCAGTCTGTCCGCCGCCTTTGCTTTTTCCCGGAACGGAATCTGATTGTCCGGATGAAATACCGAGCGCTTCAGGGCCGTCGCATACAGGTTCAGTGCTTCATTAAAGGCAGCCCGCCTGATTCTCTCATCTTTCTCCAGCCCCGTCCGCTGCAGTGCTTCTCTTCTCGCCAGGACAATGGCCTGCGCCGTATCTGCATAGGCCGGTTTGAAGGAACGGAGCAGCCTGTCCGTATGCCCATAGTCGTACTGATAAACGGTCCGGTGAACATACCGAATGCTTCGCGCGGCACAAAAAGCATACAGGTTAAACATGTTATCCTGCATTCTTCGCAGCGACGGATCAAAAGCAAGCTGATGTTCACGCAGGAAATCCCGCCGGTACAGCTTCGCCCAGGGAACACCGATGCCCGTAACAGTGCTTTCCCTCTGCTGCCCGTAGCGCGTGTCGAAAAGCTGCCTGTACAGAGGCATTTTTTCCTCTGCCGAGGACGCCGTCATCTCATCAGCAAAAAAACGCGACTTTTTTACCGTCTGCCCATTTGCCGCATCGTGATAAACCACCTCAAAATCGGCGCAGATGATATCCGTCTCTGCATCAGCCGCGGACAGCAGCTGTACAAAGGCGTCCGGTACAAGGCTGTCATCCGGGTCGACAAAAGCAATCCACTGGCCCTGCGCGACAGCGAGGCCGGCGTTTCGGGCCGTTGCCGTGCCGCCGTTTTCCTTTGCGATCACACGGATCCTGGCATCATCCCGCGCCAGCCCTTCACATACGGTCCGGCTGCCATCTGTCGAACCGTCATCCACAAGGATAATCTCCCGCACACAGGCGCCCTGCTCCGCTATGCTTTTTACACAGGCGGGCAGACAGCTTTCCATGTTATAAATCGGGACGATGACGGAAACCTCCGGTTCAGATGTATGATCCTTCTGCGGCTCCTGTTCCATTGTCTTATCCTTCAGCTGACCCTGTTCCGTTGTCGTATCCTTCTTCGGAGCATGTTCCGTTATCTTCTCCTTCAGCGGACCATGTTCCGTTGTCGTATCTCTCTGTGTATCCAATTCCATGACGCCTAGCCTCTTCGCTCCGGCTGCCCCGACGGGCTTCTGTGTGCCAGAAATGCGAAACAGCCTTTCTGTATCGTCAGGAACTTCTGCATCCGGTGCTGTTGATTTTTTCTGAAGAATACAGAGAAGCTCATCGCCAGATACCCCAGAAAACGACCCGCGGTCCGCCCGGTTCCCTCGTAGATTCTGGCATTATACAGGGCATTGCGGAAATAATAAAAATAAAGCCGTATCCGGGCAGGATTATTCTCTTCAAATACAGAGATTTTCTTCACGTTGAATCTCCGGTGCTCCACGCGGCTCTGCCCGCACAGAAACGCCGGCCCCGCATCCCGCACCAGCCTTCTGGTGTATTCCGTGTCATCACCCCAGATAAAATATTCCGCAATCGGCAATCCGACGCGGCGCACAATTTCACCCGGAAAAAGGAGTGACACAAATGTCGCCTGACGGATGCGGACGCAGCCATCTCCAAGGTAGCGATACCAGTCACTGTAGCCGTTATCTGTCGTACGCTGATCGATCACCGGTACATTCATCGGCTCACCGGCAGGCCCGAACACCGTGCTCGCAAGAAAAGAAGGGGATACGCCCTCTGCCTGCAGATGTTCCCACGTCGAAAGCAGCCCCTCCAGCGCCCCCGGCGTCGGAATCGTGTCATCGTCCATGATCCAGATGGCAGACTTGCCGCCGTACGCCGCCCTCCGAATTCCCTCGGCGAAGCCGCCCGCACCGCCGACATTTTCCGGCAGGGTGACCAGCTCGATCTCCGGACGCGCAAACGCACCTCCCGCGGCAAACAATTTCTCCGTCCCGTCCGTGCTGGCGTTGTTGATCACAAGGATCCGGTCCGGACGCCGGGTCTGCTGTAGCAGCGCTTCCAGACACGCCGTCAGAAGTTCTTTTCGGTTATATGTCACGACAACGGCCGTGACCCATATTTTTTCCGGTACCATCTCTATTTTTTCTCCCGAGCTGCGAACTTCCTGTGAAACAGCCTTCCGATCATTACTTTTTCTCCTGACCTTCGGACTTCCTGCGAAACAGCCTTCCGATCTTTACTTTTTCTCCCGACCCGCGGACTTCCTGTGAAACAGCCTTCGGATCACATTATCCTTCAGATACGCGAACTCACTGCTTCGACCGTAAATCAGCCAGAAAACAAGGCTCGTCAACACAATACTGAGAACGCCGCGGACGATCAGCAGGATCCAGTCGGACTGCGTGATTGCCCCCGTGATGCGGATCACGGCGAAACCAATCGCAGCGATCAGGCCGCAGCACATCGCCTCTTCCACGAAAAATCTGACCGGCGACCTGTTCAGCCCTTTTCTGTGCACCAGTACAACGTCATACCACCCCGTCGTCGCCATCCGGCTGATGATCGATCCGAGGAATACACCGCCGATCCCCATGAACTTCACGAGGATGATCGAGATGATCAGGTTCGACACCGCCGTCGCCACGGCGCGGTACTTTCCATAGACAAAGACGCCCGTCGCCTCGCGGTAGATCTGCACCACGCACTGGAAGTAATTGGTCGCGAAATTATAGACGATGATGACCAGCACGCTGTCCGCCAGGAGGTAATCCGCTCCGATCCACGCCCGAATAAACGGCTGGAACACCGTGAGGAAGCACACGCTGAGCATCGTCACCATAAAATTGCACGCCAGACTCAGACAGCGAAAAATAAACGCATTCCGGTCCGCGCTTTTTCCCGCGAACTGGTTGCCGACGCTCGCCGATGCCGACTGAAAAATACCCGTCACCAGGTTCTGAAAGACCTGAATGATCATGTAGTAGTTATTATAGATACCGACAGCCGCCACATTGATCATGGAAGAAATGATCAGGTTGTCCGTCGCCGTACCGATCGCCGAGCTCACCTTGTACAGCGCCATCGCGTACACGCGGGTGAAAATATCTTTCCGCTGCCCCTCGGAGAGCGGTTTCGCCTTCCCGCGGATGTAGGGATAACGGCGGTCAACGCACGCCGCCACCATCAGGTTCGCCACTATATTTTCTACGATCAGCAGCACCGTGTAGATAAAAAATGACCGCAGCACGATCAGCACGATGACCTGCAGGACGTTCATGATGATCTGGCAGAAATAGCTGATCAGGTCGCTGATGTATTTTTTCTGATCCGCCGTGAGCAGCACGGCCTTGTATGCGTAAAACAGATAGGAGGCGACGGTCTGCATCAGATACAGGAAGTAATACAGATAGATATTGACCTTGTCCGTCACACCGGTCATGAGATTCGGCAGGAACGGCATCAGGCACAGGCCCACGCCGAGGATGATCAGTCCGATCACGCGATAGGCCTTCTTATAGAAATCCATCAGCGAGCGGATCGTCTCCTGATCATTTTCTGCCAGCGGCTTATACAGACTGAACGTCACCGCAGAGGAAAATCCGAGTTCCGAAATGCTGAGAAGTGTGAGGATGTTCGTGTACAGACTTGAAATGCCGAGAAATTCCTTGCCCAGCGTATAAATGAACACTGTGCGGCAGACAAACCTGAGCAGATTGTTCAGCAGCTGTCCTCCCACGGAGGTCGCCGCATTGCGCATGGAATTTCGAACTCTGCTCTCAGATGAACCGGTCATTTTGCTGCGTGTAAATTTCATTCGCCGTTTGTTACCTTTCACTTCAAACGCCGGCGTGTTCCCCTGCCGGCTTTTTCCGATCTGCTTTGCTGCGCTTTTTGCCACAGCAGTCTCGCAATTGTAACATAATCACAGATAATAGAGAATGATATTCAGACTATTTTTACGCATCTCCCGCGCAGCCGCACGTAATCAGCAATCCAGACGCCGTCGCGGCAAAGCGCCGGCTTCAGCATTTCCACTGCCTCGAGGATGATCCGCTGCCTGTCCTTCTCCGGCACAAACGCCGTCTCGAACGGCTTCTGCACGAACATGGTGATCCATTCAGCCATGCCGCCGGTGCCTGTCAGCTCCGTCGGACGTTCGAACAGCCGCATATCCGTCACGCGAAAACCGGCGTTCTCCAGCACAGAAGCGTATCCGCCGATCGTCGGGAAATAAAAAGGCTCCTGATACGTGAAACCATGCGCGCTGAACGCTTTTGCCAGCGCCGCATGGATTTTTGCATTGTTCCCGCTGCCGCCCATCTCAAACACCAGCTGTCCGCCGGGTTTCAGCGCATTCCAGATGCTCCTGAGCATTTTCGGCTGATCATCGCTCTGTATCCAGTGAAAAAGCGCATTGGAGAAAACCGCGTCCATCTGCTCCGGCATCGCGAACGAAACCGCATCCGCCTGGCGGAAACAGATATGCGGAAACTTCTCCCGCGCCCGGCTGATCTGCTCCGCCGATGCATCGATGCCGTTGGCAATCGCACCGGCCTCATACAATTTCTCCGTCAGCTCGCCTGTTCCGCATCCGAGGTCCAGGACCTTCATCCCCTTCTTCGGATTCAGCAGGCGGATCAGGTCCTCCCCATATTTATATACGAAAGAAAAATCTCTGCTGTATGTATCAGAATCCCACTTCATTGACATTTTCCCTCATCATTATTTTCTGCATGTAAATTTGTACACCGAACCCCATACTGCAACTGTACGCCGGATTCAGTCTCACCCTGTATTTCTGTTCTCCGGATCCGGTCTCCCCATTTGTTTTTCTGTTCTCCGGATCCGATCTCCCCATATGTGTTTCTGTACTCCGAATTCAAGTTTTCTCTGAGTCCCATTATAGACAAAAACAGAAAGATCCGGGAGATTTTTTCTGACAATCTCCCGAATCTATCTGACTTATTTCTCTGTACCACCTCTTATAAAGCTTCTTTCAATCATATTCTTCTGATAACCATCTCCTCTCAATATTGTGATTTCCGTGCATTCTCATCTGTTCTCACCGGTTCAAACTTCGCCAGCACTCAACAGCTCTGTTCACAAGCCTTGTACTCATTCAGGAATCTGGAAAAACTTCTCGACCCTCTGCATCTCCTTTTTCTTCGTGTCCGGCATCACGTGGCTGTAGCAGTCCATCGTGATGCTGATCGAGCTGTGTCCGAGGATCGTCTTCAGCGTCTGCATCGACATACCGCCCTCAATCGCGCGCGTCGCAAATGTGTGCCGGAACACATGCGGCGTCAGGTGTGGAAAATCAGCGTATCCCGACTTCCCGACGCCATGAATGTTTTCAACGATCGCATTCATATCTCTCTGCAGCCGGTAGGGCCGGATAATTTCTCCGTTTTCCTCGGTAAAAAGCATTGTCGACAGCCCGTCGATCTCGCGCGCGGTTCCCTCCTTCATCCGTTTATCCAGCATGCGGATGTGCTTCTTCAGGATACTGCGCATCGCCGAAGTCATCGGCACCGCCCGGCGTGATGACCCGGTCTTCGGCGTCTGGAAATAATAGCCTCTCTGACTGCTGTTGCAGAGTGTTCTGCGGATGAGCAGCACACCGTTGCCGAAATCCACATCCTCCCGGCACAGGCCGCGGATCTCTCCACTGCGGCATCCCGACTGCAGAAACATGACGTAGACGTCATAATATTTGGAGTCCGCCGCATATTTGATAAAAATCCTCTGCTGCCCGACTGTCATTGCTTTTCGCTTCTGCGTCTCCGCGAGAAACTTCCGCTCCGACGGAATCTTCACACGGCTCACCGGATTTTCACTGATCTGATTCCGCCGCCAGGCTTCCTTGAACATGCCGCTCAGCACACTCCGCACCAGTTCCACCGTAGATTTCCGGTAGCCGTTTTCCACGACGACCTGATAAACGCATCTGATATCCTCTGACGATACCTCTGTCAGTTTTCTGTCGCCGATCATGGGACTGATCAGCCACTGGTAGATATTTTTGTAAATGTCCATCGTTGATTTTTTCACCTCGTCAGCCTTCAGGGAGATCCAGATGTCAAACCATTCATCCACCGAATATGTCTCCCGGTCCATCTCCTTCTTGTTCTTTGAGGCAAGTTCAAAAGACAGCCTGAAAAGCTTCGACTCGCAGTCGCTCCGGCTCGTCCCCACCACGTACTTCGCGCCGCCGTTTCCCAGCGCATTACCGATATACCGTCCGTCATCACCTCTGATAATCTGATAATTTTCATTCTTCTTTACACTGTGTGTCATAAACTGTCCTCCTGTCCGAAGAAAAAGCCGGTAATCATTTTCACCGGCCACCGTGCACAGCCCATTGCTGCGGCTTAACAGACACAAGAACTAACACTGCTGCCAGACCTGCGGCAGATGATCACGTGTCACCTGCCGTCCGTCTCAGGGATGAAAAAATATCCGCTATTATTTTCGCTGTATTTTCAAAAAGAGTAAAGTCCCGCGGGAACATATCGTAAAAATCGATATGCCCCCGCGGGACCGTTATCTCCAGCAGCTTTGTTTACTTTTCAGAAAACTTCAGAAATGAACCGGTCTGCCTGTCCGTTCACCTGAGAAACTCTGTCAGAATATCAGCGATCCGCTCGCTCGCATGCCCGTCTCCGTAGGGATTGGACGCGCAGCTCATCGCCCGGTATTCCTCCGGATCAGAGAGAAGCCGGCTGAACTCGCGGTAGATTGTCTCCTCGTTCGTTCCTGTCAGCTTCAGCGTCCCGGCCTGAATGCCCTCCGGACGTTCCGTTGTGTCACGCATCACAAGAACCGGTTTGCCCAGCGACGGTGCCTCCTCCTGAATGCCGCCGGAATCAGTGAGGATCAGATAGGAAGCATTCATAAAATTGTGAAAATCCAGCACGTCGAGCGGCTCGATCAGATGGATCCTGTCGCAGTCACCGAGAATATCCTCGGCCGCGGAGCGCACGGCCGGATTCATATGGATCGGATAAATGGCCTTTACGTCCGGGTGCTCATTGATGACCCGCAGAATCGCGCGGAACATATGCCGCATCGGTTCGCCCAGATTTTCTCTCCGGTGCGCCGTAATCAGAATCAGCCGTGAGCCCGCTGCCCAGTCAAGTTCCGGATGCCTGTATTCTGAGTGCACAGTCGTCTGCAGGGCATCGATTGCAGTGTTTCCCGTAACAAAAATGCGCGCAGCATCCTTTTTTTCATCGAGCAGATGCTGTTTTGCGAGTTCGGTCGGCGCAAAAAGCAATGCCGCCGAAATATCAATTGCCTGCCGGTTGTATTCCTCCGGATAGGGCGACTGCAGATTGTAGGTCCGGAGTCCGGCCTCCACATGTCCCGTAGGGATCTGCATGTAAAAGCAGGCCAGCGATGCAGCGAAAGCAGTGCTGGTATCCCCGTGCACCAGGACGACATCCGGCTTTTCTTTTTCCAGAACAGCGCGGAACCGGTCCAGCACGGCAATCGTGATGTCAAAGAGCGACTGCCCCGGCTTCATAATGGAAAGGTCATAATCCGGTGTCACATGAAAAATCTCCAGCACCTGATCGAGCATTTGTCTGTGCTGACCGGTGACGCAGACGACCGTCTGAAATTCCGGGCGCGTCTTCAGTTCCTTCACCACCGGACACATCTTGATCGCTTCCGGCCGGGTGCCGAAAACCAGCATAACCTTCTTCATGAAAATCGAACTCCTCCTGATAAGAAAGAATACAGCAGGATTATATCATTTCCGTGCGGCTACTTCTACCATTTTCGGCTGAGGAGGCTATCCGATTGCGCGTCGCATATGGCTGAGATTTTCAACCGTTATCTCACGCTCATTACGGATCATCGAGATGTCATCATTTCTTTTATAAGCATCGGGGAGTTCCCGGCTTGTTTATTTACATTCGTGCATATTTTTCCGCATTATATATACGAACGTAAACCAGCAGATGTCCAGCACTGCCAAACCGCAATAAAAACATATATGCGGTCGAAAGGCAGGGATCTGAATCGTCTCATGCTGTACGCCGAAAAAACAGATGCTATGAATGAAGTCAGGAGATATACAGAGGTGCTCTTATGCATCATGGGCCCATAATTACAGGCAAAAGTCCCGAATCTCTCCGGCGGCGATAACAAAAGCAATGACACTGATCCGAACTTTTAACGGAAAGATTTTTGGAGAAGATTTCCAGTCACGTTCAGGAACTTCAGCGGGTAGATTTTGTTTTTATGTAAACTCAGCAGTCCGCTCATGATAGACGAAAAACGTCCGTCTGGGCAGTGGTCAAGGCGGCTTCCCTATGCTGTTTTTTCCTCCTTAAATGCTACATTATACTATTATTTTCAACTCAAACAGGAGGAACTAGTCAATGAAAAAGAAACAATTCCTGTCAAAGCTCGCTGCTTTGACAATGGTGGCTGCCATGGGATTGACAGCAGTTCCGGCGACGGCCATCAATGCATTTGCTGCTTCAGTAACTGCAGATACTTTTGATACCAAATCCTCAGACAGTGCTTTAGACAATGCAGTTGCTGCCGCTCTGAATAGTAAAACATTTGATGCAACAACTACCGCGGACAATATCAAATCATGGGTTGAGGATTATCTCAAAGGAGATAACGGCGGTTATGATAGCGCAACCGCAGTGGTGACAATAGCAGCGCCTACAGCATCCTCATTGGAGAAGACCACAGATATCAACGGCAATGTTTCTTATGCTCTTACTGTTGGAAAACTGCCTGTATCCATCGCGGTTACTGCAGCCAAAGATGCAAATAATGTGTCCGGCAACTATACGGCAAATATTCCGATCGACAATCTGACCACAGCAGAAAAGGTTACACTTGCTAAAACGATCGCTACTGACGCAGCAAACTCTGTAGCATTCGGAGCAAAAGATACGCCAAATGCAGCAGTTGTCGTAAAAGCTATCAATGATAAATTTAGCGCTCTTAGTAGTACACTTTCTTCCCTTTTTGATGGAGACAATGCAGTGAGCGCAACAAACGTTACGTTTACAAGCACCGGAGATACCGTTGAAGGCACAATCACATTATCCGCAGGAACTAAGACGGACTCTGACGATGATGTAAGTGTGCTCAATAAAAAGGTCGAAGACAGCACCGCTACTTTCAGCGTAACAAGAAGCGCTGCTGCATCCCAGATCACAGATGTCAAGAGCGCCTTTGAAAATTCTACTTTAAGTGTTGGCACAATAAAGAATGACACAACTACAGATGAGATTGTAGAAAAAGCAAATTCTGCTATTGCAGGTAATGCTACCTACAAATCAAGCGGAGTTAAGGTTACTGCCGCAGCCTTTGTAAACGATACAAAGACAAAATTTGGCGAAACGAAAACGCAGATGGTACTTCTTACGCTCAGTGATGGTACGAACACACTGACAGCCACGATAAATCCTTCAAGAACCCTGTCGGACGATGAGTACCTTGCTGCTGCTGAAGAAGGTGTAGAGAAGGCTGCATCTCTTATCGATGTTTCTGATTATCAGGATGATGATGCGGTAACGCCGCTGGCTGATGACAGTATTCAGGATCTTGCGGCAGATGTGATTGCAGCAGCCAAGACATATAAGCCAAACAAGGACCAAAGCGCTACAGTACAGAGCATTAGTGGTTTGGCGATTACTGTTAAAGATATCGATTATACAAAATCAACCGTATCTAAAGAAGGAAAAGCAGTTGTAACCGTTGAATATTCTGTTCCAAACGATGATTATGACGCAAATGATGATTCTACCGAACAGAACAAAACCGCTACAAGCACATTTACTGTGACATTTCCGAAGCTTAAAGCTTCTCCGGCTGCCACCCTTGCAATCGGAACTACTTCCGACGCAGCAACTACCAAGACGGCTTTGAACGAAGTTTATACAAAGAATAAAAATGTTCAGCTTTATGGTATTCAGACGAATGCCGATGGTGAAGCCGCAAATGACGAACTGACATGGTCTTCAGATAATGGCGATGTGGCAGTCGTTGATGAAAACGGAAAGGTAACCTTGAAGGGCATTGGTACAGCTACCATTACAGTTACCAGCAAGACAAATTCGTCTCTGACTGATTCGTTAACGCTTATTGTGAAGCTCGCATCCGCTTATAAGTTTACCGATGTCCAGGATCCTGATTCCTATTATTTCACCGCTGTATATCAGGGCGTTAATGACGTGTTAGACGATCACAACAATGTTATTCGTGTAAAATATGTAGATGGAACTTCCGACACAACGTTTAGCCCTAATAACAATGTCACTCGTGCTGAATTCGTTACATTCCTCTGGAGACTTGCAGGGAAACCGAATGCTAAAGAGTCCAATTTCTCAGATGTAAAGGAAGGTTCTTTCTATGAGGAAGCAGTAAACTGGGCAAGTCAGGAAGGAATAACGGAAGGAAAATCAGAGAATACATTTGATCCTAACGCATATGTGACGCGCGCTGAGGCAGTTACATTCCTGTACAGAGCGTTTGGAGAATCGCAGAGCTTTGGAGCAGTTTCCTTCGATGATGTTGACGATGCTGCATATTATGCAAAAGCTGTTTCATGGGCGGTTGCCAATAGAATCACTTCAGGAACATCAGTAAAGAAGTTCTCTCCTGATGATTATGCAACCCGTGCTCAGGCGGTAACCTTTATTGATAACTCTCGTTATGGGTATTCTGACTGATAACGTCGGTGATGAATACTGATATAACGGACATCATGGATTTCTGATTTGAAAGGAATCTCATAACCCTCAGAGGTGTATCGTGATTGCGACACACCTCTGAGGGTATTTTAGTTGATGGTTATTTCAGGTTGTAAGCATAACCCAGTCTATATCTGACGGATCTGCTCTTGTACAGCCACAGATTTAACTGCACTTACTCATGGTTTCTGCGTATCTTTTAATTCCACAAGCGTCTCAAAAATTGTAGAAAATGTGGCT